>ENA-UPSB01000116-UPSB01000116.1-bioreactor-metagenome-genome-assembly--contig:-NODE-116-length-147193-cov-407.735201_pt1 | contig 147193 bp, 154 predicted proteins | sample MGYA00238182_ERZ773286 | MGnify/ENA primary metagenome ERZ773286 (study PRJEB29026, sample SAMN07631240) | bioreactor metagenome | isolation source: Switchgrass digestor | place: USA: Dartmouth...
GGGGGAGATACGGGGCCGATGCATTTGGCTTTGGCCTTGCATAAGCCTGCCGTGGCCCTTTTCGGCCCGACGCTACCGAATCAGGTGGGCTTAGAGGGGATAAACGTAAAGCTTATCTCGGACTGCAAGTGCGCAGGGTGCAAGAACTGGGACTGTGGCAAAGATTGTCTTTCTTCGATAAAGCCAAATGAAGCCTTCGAGGCGTTGGCCAAGCTGAAGTTGCATGAATTTATCAGATAAAACCAAGGAGAATGGTAAAATGCGCGTGCTTCATTACGTCGACGAAAACAGGCTGTCCTGGGCGCATGCCTGGATACAGCTGCTTGAGGCCTTAAGACAAAGGGATATTGAAAACTTCGTCCTGTGTCGCCCTGGCGGTACCTTGCAGGACATGCTTGCCGTGCGGGGCTTTACCGCCTATACCTGCAGGCCCTTTCTTTCATGGGCGCCGCCCCTTTGTGCCTGCGTAAAAGACGCAATTAAAAGGATAAAGCCCGACGTCATCCACACGCGCCTCTCACAGGCCGCGCTGATAGGCGGATATTGGGGGAAAAAGCTCAGTATACCCGTCCTTTGCACCGTGGATAAATACCCCAAGGCCAAATACTACAGGTACGCTACACACCTGGCAGCCTGCTCAAGCGATGTGGCAGGCTACATGATCTCCCTGGGCTTTGACGAAAATAAAGTCACGGTGGTCTCAAACCCCATAGACGCCTCTCGCTACGAGAGGCCAAAAGATTATGTGCCGGAGATGCGAAAAAAGTTGGGCACGCCAGAGGAAATCCCCGTCATCCTTGCTGCGGGCAGGTTCGTCGACTGGAAAGGCTTTGATGTTTTGATCGAAGCCTGCGCCGATCTTGCCAAATTTTTCGATTTTCGCCTCTGGCTTGCAGGCGACGGACCTGAGCGCAAAGACCTTGAAGATCTGGATTCAAGCCTTGCCGTTAAGGATATCACCACCTTTTGGGGATTTCTCGAAGACGTAAGGCCCCTGATGTGGGAGGCCGACCTTTTTGTGCTTCCTTCCAAAACGCCTGAGCCCTTCGGCATAGTGGCCTTGGAGGCCATGGCCTGCGGCCTGCCCGTCGTGGCGACGAAGGCAGGAGGGGTGCTTGACTTAGTGGATGAAGCCTGCGGCTGGCTCGTCAAGCCAAACGACCCAGGCGATTTGGCCGCCGCCATAAAGGAGGCGCTGAGCTTTGATGAAATAAGAAAGGCAAAGGGAGCCTCGGCTGCCAAAAAAGCTTTAATGTTTGACGTCAGTAAAATCGCAGGGCAATATGTGGCCTTGTACCGCAAATTAGGACTTTAGACCTATTGTTTTATCTCGAGCCAATAGCTAGCATATATAGCGTAGCGAAGGCTAAATGTTAGCCTGAGTCAAGATGGGGATTTCCTAAAGGCCTGGTTTGGCCGCGTTCCCCGAAGCACCTTGACAACGTAACCTTGGATTTGCTTCTAACACCTGCGTCGATCCCCGAAGGCACGGAAAGGAGGTGCGAAGACCCCCGGCCAAAAAGGGAGAGCGGGTGAGGAAGGCGGAAAAAGGACAGGACGGAAGATACCTTTCGTGGGGAAAGAGAAGGAAACGAGGAAACTTCTTTAAAAGACCCCCCGAAAGCACAAAGTCCTTGCCGATCCGCAAAATATATATTAACCAAGGGGGTTAAACGAACATGAAGAAGTTATTAGCTTTAGTAGCTGTATTTGCTCTAGTAGCATTTGCGGCTCCCGCATTTGCGGCCAATCCCTTCGTCGACGTTCCCATGAACCACTGGGCTTACGACGCCATATCTCAGCTGGCCGCAAAGGGGATAATTCAGGGTTATCCCGATGGCACCTACAGGGGCAACCAGCCCATGACGAGGTATGAAATGTCCATGCTCGTGGCTAGGGCTCTTGCTACTGTCGATATGGACAAGGCCAGCAAAGAAGACGTCGAGATGTTGAAGAAACTCGTCGTAGAGTTTAAGGACGAGCTCGAGGCCTTGGGCGTAAGGGTAGATGCCTTGGATGAGCGCGTAGCTGTGCTCGAGGAGAACCTCGGCGGATGGAAGTTCTGGGGAGAGCTACGTTTCGATGCCCGCTGGGCCGATGAGGGCGACGGAGCATACGCCAACAGCGACAGCGACGGTGGAGCTCCCGGCGACTATCGCCACAACGGAGAAACTGAGTTTGATCTGAACAGGTTCCGTCTCTGGATGAGCAAACAGATCGATGACAAGACGACCGTTACTATGCGTCTTGGCCGCAGCGGATCCAGCGGCGTGAACTGGGATCGTTACTATGCAACGATTCAGTTGCCTTGGGATTCCTCGTTAATGCTTGGTAAGTGGCTCTACGACTGGGAAGGCGAAGCAGGCCTGTACAACGACGAGGATGCATGGTTCACCGATACCGTTTGGACGGGCTTCTACTGGAGGAAGAACCTTGAAAAGGGCGACATAACTCTGTTTGCCGCTCACAACGATGACAATGATGAAAATGCTGTTTATACTGAGCTTGGCGACATGTACAACTACGGTGCCCGTTTCAACTTCCAGCCCAATGACAAGTTCCGCATCGCCATCAGTGGCTTGTATTACGACTACGACAACGATGGAACTGCTGTGATGACCTATAGCAGCGCTCAGAATCCGAGGTGGCTGTATGATCCAGTAGCAGATAACGTTTTCCCCTCGAAGTCAGTAACAGATACTCCTGCTTTTGAGTCTAAATATCAGGATTACGGCGTTTACTGGGCAGACTTCGGCATCACCTTTGCACCGGGTTTCCAGTTTAAGGGTGCTTACTACATGGAAGATCTAGATCTCCCTGCGGGAGCTAAGAATTCCGACGATTCGCCCAACGCCTACAAGGCCATCATCGACGTATCTCAGGACACCTTGAAGTTCACGAGCTTGTGGGTTGAGTACGCTAAGTTCGATCCTAACTTTCACACCGCACTTTCTCCGTGGGATGCCTTTGGCGCCGAGCTTACTCCAAACTTGACCATGCCTGCCGTATCTAACGTGTGGGAGACGGAAGCTTTGTTCGTGAAGTTGGAGCAGAAGTGGAGCGACAAATGGGCGACGTACCAACGCTACGGTCAGTTTGACCATAGCCTTGAAGGCTATGCCAAAAAGGGCAGGTTGGCGAACGCCGGCAGCTTTGATATCACCAACTGGACCTTTGGCGTTCAGTACTGGTATACCCCGACAGTCATGTTCGAACTTGCTTACGACGATGTCGATTACGACAAAGGATGGACTGACGTTGACGCTGACCTCAAGGACGACAGCTTAGTCCGCTTCCGTACTCACATATTCTTCTAAGCTTAGACTCAGTAATAAGACCTAAAAAAGACCGGGCAGTTTGCCCGGTCTTTTTTTTTGTAACGACGTGAGCTATAATTTTTCACGTGTCCTTTCCTTGGAAGAAAATTTGGGCTTTGCGGAGGTATTGGAATGAATAAAAGGATTTGGTTATTTGGAAGTATATTGCTGGCATTTTCTGTGCTCCTGTTTTGTGGGATCCCTTCCTTAGCAGCTGATTTCGACTCCATCCTTCAAAAGTGGAGCAGGAGTTATACGACCAAGGGCGAGCTTGGAGACGAGCTCACCATAGTCGCTACGTACTACTCTGCGGAATATATTGAGGCTTTGGTTCAGCGTGAGGCGGAAAAAAACCTCTGGACCGAAAGCGAGGTGGAAAACTACAAGCTCGAGCTGTTAAAGGCCCTGCAGTTGGACGAGTACATCCCGATAATGCTTTCCTTCGACATGAAGGGCGCACCCTTGAGGATGGCCCCCTTCGATAATAAAGTAATTTTGTGGGTGGGAGGCCAGAAATTGTCGCCTGCCGACTACGACAAGAGATTTAACTTTAAGCTCTCGGGAAAGCGCGAGGGGCTCGTTTATTTCCCCCGCTACGACGAAAATGGCAAATCGTACTTGCAAGGCGCATCGACCTTGAGGCTCACCATTGACGGCAACATAGGCCCCATAACCATGGGAAAGCAGATAGATTTCTTCTGGGATGTCTCCCAGGACGACCCCTCCAAGCTTTATCAGGGTCGTGTGGCTGCCCAGCTTGAGCTTGAGCGCCTTATAAAAAGGTTAAACCAGCTCAAGGACCAAAAAAGCCAGCTTGAGGAGCAGCTGGCGGGCATAGAAAAGGAAATCGAGACGGTCGAAGCCCGCATCGAGGAGCTGCAGAAAGAATGACGGAAATGAAGCGCATAGGGGTCTTAACAAGCGGCGGCGACGCTCCTGGCATGAACGCTGCCATAAGGGCGGTAACTAGGTGCGCGATTTACAGGGGGCTTGAGGTCATAGGCATCAGGCGAGGTTTCGAGGGGTTGCTTGAGGGCGACGTCATCCCCCTTACTAGCCGCTCCGTCGGAGGTATTATCCACAGAGGAGGCACCATCCTTCGCACTGCACGAAGCGAGCGCTTCAAAAAGCCCGAGGGGCAGGTGGAGGCCTTAGACCGCCTGAAGGAGCTGGACCTCGACGGGCTGATTCTGATAGGCGGCGAAGGCACCTTCAAAGGCGCCTGGGCGCTTCATCAAAGGGGGATCCCGGTCGTCGGTATTCCCTGTACCATAGACAACGATATAGAGGGAACGGACATGACGATAGGCTTCGATACGGCCGTTAATACCGCATTGGATGCGGTAAGAAAATTACGCGATACGGCCTCAAGCCACGACAGGCTTTTCATAATTGAGGTCATGGGACGACGCTGCGGCTTTTTGGCCGCCCAGGTAGCACTTGCTTCAGGGGCCGAATATGTGCTCCTTCCCGAGATGCCCTTTGACCTGGATCACCTGTGTAAGAAGCTTCATTACGCCAGGCGTCAGGGGAAGACCCATTCTTTGATCATAGTGGCCGAAGGCGTCATGGGCGCCCAGGACCTGGCCGCAAAGTTGAAGGACACGGCAGGCTACGAAGCGCGCGTTACCGTCCTGGGCCACATACAGCGCGGCGGAAGCCCCACGGCCTTTGACGCCACTTTGGCCTCCCGCATGGGGGCTCATGCGGTTAAGGCCTTGCTTGAAGGTCAATCAGGCATCATGACAGGATCCCTGTGGGGCCAGATGGTGACGCATCCTTTGTCCGTCGCCTGGGAGGAGAAAAAGCCCTTGAGCGACGAGGTGCTCTCGTTGATGGAGATGCTTTCGATATGAGCGCGTTAAACAGGCAAACATCAATGCGCGACGGCGTGCCGACGAAGCGCGTAATGGCAATGGTGGCCTCGGGCTTAACGGGCAGGGGCTTGTCGTCCCTGTCCGACGAAAGCCAGTGGCACGTGGCCCTAAGGCTTCTTCTTGCGTGCAGGCGCCCCGTCATAATCACGGGGTTTTACGTTGAGGAAGCGGGAGCCTGCGAGACGGACGGGCCCATGGGAGCCGCGGTCCTGGGCAGGGCTTTGGAGCGCCTGGGAAAGTCGCCGCTCATCGCCACCGACTGGAGGTGTCGAAGCGTCGTATCGGCTGCATCTGCTGCCCTGCGGGGCCCCAAAGTTTTCGCGGCGTCAAAGGGAAGGCAGCTGCTGAGCTTCAAAGCTGACCTTTTGGTGTTCATCGAACGACCGGGCAGGGCCAGGGACGGCAGGTATTACAACATGAGGGGCCTCGATATCACGGGCTCGGTCGAGCCCTTAGATGACGTCGTATCGCTTATCGGTGAGGTTGGCTGCAAGGCGAAAGTGCTTGGGATAGGCGACGGCGGAAACGAGGCTGGCATGGGAAACTTCCTTCAGGATCTTGCGCTTTTGCTGCCCGAATATGGCCGAGGGCTTTCGGCGGTAAGAAGCGATGCGCCCCTAGCCTGCGACGTCTCCAACTGGGGAGCCTACGGGTTAGTCGCCTTGATGTCGTGTATTACCGGAAGGTTTTTGCTTCACGATGCCGGCGAGGAGCTTCAGATGATGATGTCAATGCTCGATGCGGGAGCCGTCGACGGAAAGACGCTTGAACGCGGCCCCTTCGTGGACGGCCTTCACCTCTCCAAAAACGGAGAGGTCATATCCTCCTTGGGCGGCTTGATTCGAGACTGCCTTAGGGCTGCATCGCCCGACGAGGGGGTGAAGTTCAAAGATGAACGCACCTTTTAGGGGATTTACCCTGATCCTTGGCATTTTGGCCGTGGCAATCGTTGCCCTGTGGGGGATCTCCTTCTGTAAGGCTGGCCTTTACGGATACGGACATGGCATGATGGCTTTTATGCCCATGCCCATGTCGGGGATGCTCGTAATGGCATTGGTGCTTGCCGTCGTGGGCTTGGGGGTATGGTGGATACTGTCGTCGCTTTTTTGGCATAAGTATTTTCCCACCCAAAGCCCACCTAAGCCTCCAGTGCCGTTGCCCCAAGACTCTAAAAAGGACTTTTCAGACAGCGTCCTTGACAGGGATGAACTGGAGAAGCGCTTGGATGCCCTGGAAAAGGCCCTGCTTGAGGGCCGCATCTCCGAAGAGACTTACCGCGAGCTCAAGGAAAAATACGAGAAAAAGCTTTACGGCTAACCTCCGGCCACGGGGGGAAAGACGTCTACGACGCAGTCGTCGCTTAAGGGCGTATCGAGCCCCTGAAGATGTGCGATGTGGGTGCCGTTTACAAGCACCATGACGCCTACAATGAGCGAGCCGTCCCGCAAAAGCAGGTCTTTGAAGGCTTTGCCGTATTTGTCGCACATCCGCTTTAAAAGCTCATTCACGGTTTTGCAGCCCGCGATGTGGGCTTCCTTGGTGCCGGTTACATCCCTAAGGGAAGCGTAAAACCTCACGATCAATTGTAACCCTCCAGGCGGTGAAAGCCCTCCACCTCGATGTTGTGCGCCGCGCATAGCTCCTTTATCCTTTCTTCGGCCTCGCAGGGGTATCTGCAGGCAAGCCCGCAGCTTGCCGAAAGGCTTCTGGGCACGGGTATGATCCTCACGTCGTAGCCTTCCTTTCTGCACTCCCTTTCAAACCGCAGGGCCATGTGGGTCACGAAAAATGTCGCTATGCAGGCCAAGGCCTTCACCTCTTTGGTCGATAATCCGTCCTTCAGTAATTATACCTGGACTTGACGGGCTTGTAGAAGTAAAATTTGCACGTTGCAGCTTCGGGCATTAAGTTATTTATGTATTCCTTGTAGGAGGGTGGTATGCAGTGGTGCGCAAGTTAGTGCTGATGTTTTTGGTAGCTGTCGTTTGTTCGGTTGCGTTTGCGGGAGCCGCTTTGGCTGACGAAAAGATAGCCATAATCGATCCGCAAAAGGTGCTTTACTCTCATCCGAAGTTCCAGGATACGCAAAAGCAGATCAAGGCAATGATGGACAAAAAACAGCAGGAAGCCAAGATGGCCATGGATGCCGTAAAGACCGAGGATGAACAGAAGAGGATCTACATGCAAAAAAGGCAAGAGGCCGCGATAGAGGAGCAAAAACTGATGGAAGTTCTCTTCAAGGACATCGACCTGGCCATACGGACCGTCGCTCAAGCGAAGGGCTTCACGCTGGTCCTGGACAAAAATCAGGTGTTCTTTGGAGGCACCGATATCACCAACGACGTGATAGTCGAGCTAAGCAAGAAAAAGTAAGCCGGCCGTTGCCGACGAAAGGCAAAAACAAGTGAGGCGAAGGCTTGCGGCCTTCGCCTCACTTGTTTTTGTGTTAACTGCTGACAAGCTACTGCTGTTGCGTCTGGGTTTGCTCACCCTCAGCGGGAGCGGTGCCCTCTTCAGGCTGAGGCTCAGTTGTCTGAGTCGTATCCTGTGAGGCTTCAGGCGCTTCCGTCTCAGCGGAAGGAGTCTCTACGCCTTCCGTCGGCTGCTGTTCGGGCTGAGCGTTCATGGTCTCGGGGGCAGCTTCGGTAGCGGGCTGCTCACCCTGCTGCTCCTCCTGCTGAACGGCCTCATCGGCCGGAGCTTGTTGTTCGGGAGTTGCCGTTTCTTCTTGGGTCACCTCTGTGCTCGTTTCCTCCTGCGTCGGTTGAGTGACCTCAACGGGCGCCTGCTTTGGCCTCAAGGCCAGCACTCCCAGTACGATGAGAACTATGACGATTATTGCGATCCACACTTTTTTCATCGACGTTCACCTCCTTTCGGCCGGCGTCATTTCGGTTGCACGTTCCGCCTTCGTTAACGGCCTCACCATTTTATCGCATAATTCGCTTTTTGTGTCTAGGGGTTTTAAAAAGATATCCCCATAGGATAAAATAAATGGGCACAAAGAACTAAAAAAGGATGATGACATGAAAAAGGACCTTTCTTTTACGGATAAGTGGATCGTGTTGGACTTGGACGGTACCGTGATCTATGATGACAGGGTGCCCCGCGATGTGGCCCGTTCGGCGGAGCTGCTTAAGTCGTCGGGCTGGAGCCTTATCGTGGCAACGGGCAGGATACTGGCAGGAGCCTTGAGGCACATTAGGTCTCTGGGGGCCCTTTGGCCGGCGATCGTTTATGACGGCGCTCGGGTGATGGATCCCAATAGCGGCGCAGTTTACTTTGAAAGAAGGATGCCTGCGGATGTCGCGCGCGAAGTGCTAAGGCTTGGCTTTGATTTTCCCCTTGAGGTTCAGGTCTACGGCGACGAGGCCGTTCGCTGCAGGCCGAGCGACCTTCTTAGCATAGCCTACTTTAAGTCGCTCGACGTGAAGTTGGAGCCGGTACTGCTTTCTTCGGACATCAAAGACGACGTATTTAGGATACTTTATTTCGGCAAACCCGCGTTGGTCGCAAAGTTAAAAGGGATGCTCGAAGGTTCTTTGAGCGGTAAGGTAAATATAACGTTGGCCGGAGACGATTTCTTGGACGTGTTGCCCCTGGGCACCTCTAAGGGGTCGGCCCTGGCGGAGCTTAAAAAGTTGTCGGGACTGAACGATGTTTACGTGGTGGGCGTGGGAGACCACATGAACGACCTGGAGATGCTCGGAATTTGCGACTTTAAGGTCGCACCCGAAGATGCCGTCTCGGACATCCTTGAAATGGCGGATCTCGTCATACCTCCCGCGTCCAGGAAGGGCTTTTGCGCCCTTGCGGATTTTCTTTTGAGCAGAGATTTCAAGATCACCGTTAACGGGAGGTGTTGATGCAATGTCTGAGCAGATCAGGTGGGAAATCGTGGACATGGAGATGCCGGAGGAGTGCAACATAATAGTTGGACACAGCCATTTCATCAAGACGGTTGAGGACTTGTACGAAGCGCTTGTCACGGCTTCTCCGGTGCTTGAGTTTGGCATTGCCTTCTGCGAGGCCTCGGGCCCTTGTTTGATTCGTTACGACGGCAACGCAAAGGATTTGATCGATGCGGCCGTCAGGAACGCGCGAAAGATATCGGCGGGACATACCTTCGTAATATTGCTTCGCAAAGGATACCCGATTAACGTCTTAAACAGGATCAAGGCCGTTCAGGAGGTATGCAGCGTCTACGCCGCCACGGCAAACCCTCTGCAGCTTTTGGTGTTTGAGACGGACATGGGCAGGGGGGTGGCGGGCGTCGTCGACGGATACGCCTCCAAGGGCGTGGAAGAAGAGTCTCACATCGCAGAGAGAAAATCCCTGCTTCGAGATATAATCGGTTACAAGAGATGATCTTTGGGAGGGCTGACGGCTGACCTTTACCTTGCGTTCCGGAAGGTTTTTAAAATGTGCCTTGGAAGTGGCGGTCCTTTGCGTCCTTTTGCTTGCGGTGCCTTCGCAGGCCACAAGTTACGATCCCGTAAAGGAAGGATGGGCACTGCCTGTGTATGTCCTTTCGCCGGAAGGAGGGTGGGACACGCCGGAGGGCAGGTCCGTCTGGTGCGGCCTCATGGCGTACGGGGAGAAAACTGCCGGGACGAGGGCCGGGATAGGTGGATATGAGTTCGAGTTCGTGCGGGAATTCGACAAGGATTGCGTTGCCGTGATCAGCTTTCTTGAGGGAAGGCGCGGCAACGATGTCGTTAAAGCCTATGGCAGACAGGGGCCCGTAGTGGTCTCGGGCTTTGGCGAGGACCTCGGGTTGCGTGAGGGCAAGGGCGTGCTTCCTTATGCCTTTGCCTTGGACCTTCCCAGGGGATGCGTGGGGTCAGCTTTGGGAAGGTACGTGAAGGCCTACCGAAAGGGTGAGCGGTTTGCCCCTTTGGCCGATCCGCTTGATATCTACATGAGACCTGCGGTAAACGGCTTCATATATGAACTGCCCGGTGACATTGCGCCTTTTTGGGTGCAGGCCGGAATCTCCCTGGATGCGGCCTTCAGGGAGATTCGTGCCGGAGGGGTGGATGGCATAGCGAGCTTTTTAAACGCATCGGATACGCAGTACCTATGGGTGAAGTGCAAAAATTTAGGCCTTACGCTTCTTTCATCCCTTCCTCTCTGGGCCATATCTCCTTCGCTTGAAGGGATATTGGTGGCAGACCAAGGCTGGGCGGTGGACAATGATCCCCTTCTTCGAGACGTAACGCTTGAGGTGTTTGATGCCGTTAGGGTAAGGCCCGAATGTCCCGGCATGGCCGCCAGGGCATTCGCCGTGGCCTCATGGCTCGGGAATGCCCTGAAGCTTGTTGACAAAGTATCGGGCTTGAGGGAGGGCATGGAAAAAGCCGCTTCCTTTTCGCTTGGCTCTCAAACCTTGCTTCCCGACCCCGTGACGCACAGGACAAGGGGGCGCAAGGTTGCGGTCTTAAAGTTGATAAACGGCAACTTCGTCCCCTTGTGTGAGTTTCGCTTGAACCCCGACAGCGCGCTGGAGGTCAGGCTATAGTTTTTCGCCGTGTCGCGACGCCAGCTCGCACCGCACGTCGTCTATTGATACTCCTGCGGCGATCAGGCTTACGAGGACATGATAGACGAGATCTGAGGCCTCGTATATGATTTGGCCCTTGTCGTTCAAGGTCAGGGCGATGGCAAGCTCGACCCCCTCTTCGCCCACCTTTTGGGCCACGCGGGGAAGCCCCTGGCCTATGAGCTTAGCGGTGTAGCTTTCCTTGGGATCTGCCCCTTTGCGCTTTAGCAGGTACTGCCAAAGCTTACCCGGAAATGTGGCGTCTCCATCGGGGCCTTTCATGATATCCTCGAAAAAGCAGCTCCTGTGTCCCGTATGGCAGGCAGGCCCCTGGGGGCTTACCAGTGCCAAAACTGCATCTCCGTCGCAGTCAAGGGTCAGCCTGCGCACCTTCATGACGTTGCCGCTCGTTTCTCCCTTGTGCCAGAGCCTTTTCCTCGAGCGGCTGAAAAGGTAAAGCTCCCCGCTTTCCTGCGTGAGCCGCAAGGCCTCCTCGTTGGCGTAGGCAAGCATTAAAACCTCGCCGGTCGTATAGTCCTGCACCACCACGGGAACCAGCCCGCGTTCGTCAAAGGTTACTGCGCTCATGTCATTCGTCGGTTCCTGCAATTTTTTCACCAGACCTTTCGTACGGGAAAGCCCTCTTTTTCGATGGCTTCCTTCACCTGGGATATGCTGTAGATGCCGAAGTGAAAGACCGATGCCGCCAATACGGCGTCGGCTCCTGCCCTTATTGCCTCGGCAAAATGATGCAGCTTGCCTGCCCCTCCGGAGGCTATTATGGGCACGTCTACGGCCTGCCTTATCGCCTCGATTAGGTTCAGGTCGTAACCTAAGTCGGTTCCGTCGCGGTCTATGGATGTTAAAAGTATCTCGCCTGCCCCGAGGCTGCAGCCCTGTCTTGCCCATTCAACCGCGTCTTTGCCCGTAGGGACGGTACCGCCTTTGGCGTAGACCTCCCATTTGCCGTCTTTCGTCGCCTTGGCGTCTATGGCAAGCACTACGGCCTGACTCCCGAGCAAAAGGGCGCATCTCTTTATGAGATCGGGGTCTGATATGGCCTTCGTGTTTATCGATATCTTGTCGGCGCCCAGGGCGACTATGTCCCTGGCTTCTTCGGGCGAGCCTATGCCGCCGCCCACCGTGAAGGGCACAAAAAGCTTGTCCGCCACGGCGTGCACCCATTCCTTCCTGGTGCGTCGCCCCTCTTCTGACGCGGATATGTCAAGAAAGACCAGTTCGTCGGCTCCCCCGTTCATGTACCTTTCGGCTGCCTCCGCGGGGTCGCCCAGGTATTTCAGATTTTCAAATTGGACGCCCTTGACGACCGATCCGTCCTTGACGTCCAGACAAGGTATGACCCTTTTTTTAAGCATTTGCCGCCTCCTCAAACAACCTTTTGGGATCTATGCTTCCGTCGTAAAGGGCCCTTCCTATGACGGCTCCGAAAATGCCCATATCGGCAAGGGCCTTTACGTCTTCAAGCGAGCTTATGCCCCCTGCGGCGATGATGTTGACCTCCGGGGCTATTCCCGAGAGCTTTTCGTAGAGCTTTATGTCGGGTCCGCGCTTGGTGCCGTCCCTTTCGACGGAGGTGACCAAGACGGTGTCGTATCCCATCTCCCTTAGGTGAAGCATGGCCTCGCAAAAGCTTAACGGAACCGTCCTTTGCCAGCCCGACAGCGCCACCGTGCCCCGCTTTACGTCCAAAGCAGGTATGATCCTTGCTTTAAAGACGGCCAACTTATCCTTTGCGTCGTCTTGCCATACGATGCTTGCCGCGGTGACCCTGTCGGCCCCCTTGTCCAGGGCCGTCTTTATGTCGGCAACAGTTCTAAGACCTCCGCCGTAGTGCACGCATTCGAATATCTGCTTCAATTTCGCTATGACCTCTATGTTGACGGGCCTGCCCGTACGTGCCCCGTCCAGGTCCACGACATGAACGCAGCACGCCCCTGCCTTGCGCAGAATCCTTGCCACTTCAAGGGGATCATCCCCGAAGGTCTCGGATTTATCGAAGTCACCCTGGTAAAGCCTTACGACCTTGCCACCGTATATGTCTATGGCAGGATAAATTTTCATGCTCGATTGCACCTGCCCTGAAGGTACGCAATTGATGCCTGAAGCAGCCTTAGACCCGGGCGGCCGCTTCGTTCGGGGTGGAACTGAAATCCCATGACGTTTCCGAGCTTTACCGCCGAGATAAAGGTAACCTCCTGGACGGTCGTCGTGGCCATGGCTGCAGGAGAATCAAGCAGGCAGTAGCCGTGGACGAAGTACATGTCAGGGCCCTCAAATGGGCTGACGTCGAGGCCGTCCTCCTTTTTTAGCCAGAAAAGCTCGTTCCAGCCCGTGTGAGGTTTGGGCCTGATGTCAAGGGGAACGATCTCTCCGGGAATAAGCCCGAGCCCCCTGGTGTAGCCGTCCTCGAAGCTTGCCTCGCACAGCAGCTGCATGCCCAGGCAGATTCCCAAGATGGGCCCGCCTTCGCCGTGATGTCTTTCGATGTAGTTTATCCACCCGGACGACTTTAGGTTGGCGTAAGCCGCCGGAAAGGCACCTACCCCGGGAAGGATCAGGATGTCTTTGGGGTCAGGGTTGCCCTGCGGTGTTTTTGCCGTTTCGGCGGAAAGCCCCAATGCCTTGAGTGCCCTAAGCACGTTTCCCATGTTTCCCGCTCCGTAATTTACCACCTTTATCAAGCCAATACCCCCTTGGTGCTTGCGATGCCGCTGCCCGGCTTTAAAGCCGCCCTTAGGGCCCTTCCCGTGGCCTTAAAGGCGGCTTCGGCCAGGTGATGGGAGTTGTCGACGCTTAAAGCGCGAACGTGAAGCGTCAGGGCGGCCTCACGGCTCAAGGCCTGCCAGAACTCGGGCACCAGCTCCATGTCGAAATCTCCGCACTTGGGCGACGGAAAAGATCCCTCCCATACGAAGGTTCCCCTTCCGCTTAAATCTAAGGCGGCCATCACAAGCGTTCCGTCCATGGGAAGTACAGCCCAGCCGTATCTTTCCCTGGGCTGACTCATCCACATCTCCTTTAAGGCCCTGCCCAATACTATGGCGACGTCCTCTGTCGTATGGTGGTAATCGACGCAGGTGTCGCCGGAGGCCTTGAGGCGGGCGCCCAGGCCGGCATTGAAGAAAAAAAGCTCAAGCATGTGGCCCAGGAAAGCGACGGGCACATCGATGACTATTTCCTGTCCGTCGGGGTAGAGCGTAACGTTTACGTTCGTCTCGTTGGTCTTTCTAAAAGCTTCATACATCTTGAGTCCCCCTGCAGTTGCTTTTTATGCCTTCCGTTATCCTTAAACATTCCTTCCAGTAGGAGGCGCTTCCGTGCCTCCTTGAGACCAGTTTAAGCGATACGGGCGATACTTCTTCCAGGACTGTGAGTTCATTGGCCTCAAGGGTGGTTCCCGTCTGGGTTATGTCAAGGATGCAGTCTGCAATGTTGAGCCGCGGAGCAAGCTCCACGGCACCGTGAAGCTTTACTATCTCGACGCGCACCCCTTTGGAGGCAAAATGCCTGTCGGCTATGTTGGGATACTTGGTGGCAACGCGAAGCCACATTAGCTCCTTTTCGTGTCCGTCAAACCTGGGTTTCAGGCTTCTGGGTCCTGCCACGACCAGCCTGCACCGGCCCAAGTTTGTATCTGCAAGTTCAAGGAGGTTCGCTGAGGCTTCCATGAGCACGTCGCTTCCGGCCAGGGCAAGATCGGTCGTGCCGTAGTAGACGTAGAGCGGTACGTCCATGGGCTTGGCCAGAAAAAACATGAAATTTCCCTCTTCCACGGAAAGCTCCCTGGAGGCCCTTTCCAACTTTTCGGTAGGAACCCCCGCAAACTTTAAGGCCTTTATGGCGTCCCTTTGACCTCTGCCCGTGGGTATGGCTATCTTTATCACGACCCTTCACCTCCCAAGGAATTCATCAAGGAATGCCTCGTCGCCGGAATGCAGGTCCGTGATGCTTTTTTTGCTCAGGTCCAAAAGCAGGCCGCATCCCTTTATCCTGGCAAGCTCTGCAGGTTCGCACTCCCTTTCCCGCCACAATATCTCGACGCAGTATCCGAGTGAAATCAGATTGTCGGCGCAGGCCATGACGGACGAAGGAGTATTTCCGTGGGCCCAAAGGAGGATCTTTTGAGCTTGCGTGGTCCTTTTGTTCATGTTCAGGGCAAGCTTTTCCAGGTCAAGGGCAAATCCCACGGCCTGCCCCATCATTCCGTGGCGCTCGAGGAGGGTATCGTACCTTCCGCCTCCCCCTAAGACGACGCCGCTGTCCTCGAAGTAGACGTCAAATATGGGGCCGCTGTAGTAGTCAAGCTCCCTCACAAGCGATAGGTCTATCACTATGAAGTCGCCGTATCCCATCTTCGTCAGTTCGGAATATATGGATTTCAGCGGTTTTAGCGCCTCTCCTGTTTCCCCGAGAAGAGACGCTGCCCTGTACAGGACCTCGAAGTTGCCCTTAAGCCATGGAAGCTCCTCGAAAAATTCACGCATATCCGAATGTGGCAGGTCTTGGACGGTCCTCGCGTATTCGTCCATCCTACCGGTCTCCAGGCAGTTGAGCAATGCACTTGAGTAGCCCTTGGGCAATTTGCCCAGTGCCAGCTGTATTAAGGATACGTCCCCCAGCGCTATGCTGATCTTGGGACAGTTGAGCTTGTTTAGGTAAGCCAAAAGCAACCCTATGAGCTCGACGTCAGCCCCCTCTCCCTCCCATCCGATGAGCTCTGCTCCAAGCTGCAGCCTTTCCATGTTATGTTCCGGAGAATTGGGCCTTCGGTATACCCGCTCCGTGTAGCACAGCCTGTGCGGCCTTTCGTGGGGTTCAAAGTGGGAAGCGCAGTAATCTGCAACGCCCAAAGTCACGTCAGCCCTGAGAGCGCACGGCTCTCCGTAGAAGGAGTTGGCGACTATGAGCCTGCCTTGAAGATTGGGGCTCAGCTTATCGGTTACGGCGTCCAGCCGTTGCAGTCCCGTAGGCCAAAAGGGCTTGTAGCCGTAGGGGACGAAGGTATCCATGAACTCCTTTCTCAGCTCCTCCATTGCCGAGGCAACATTGCCTCCCACGTTTCTGCATCCTCGCGGTGTCAACTTCATCGTGATCCCTGCCCTCATGTGAAATTTCCTGAATATTATTTATCATGCTAATATGATATTCAAAAGAGAAGTTGCCTGTCGGCTATGATATCATGGCCTTGACCTTCTGTAAAGGCTTCCGGGAAATCGACTTTGACGGTGGCTTTTGCTATGATTTAAATTGCCGGAAAGGACGGGAAAATTCATGTCAAAGGCTAAGATAAAAAGATACAGGTGTGCCGAGTGCGGTGCCATAAGCCTGACCTGGAGCGGAAGGTGTCAGACCTGTGGAGGGTGGGGGACGCTCTTTGAGGAAAAGGAAGAGGACCTGCCTGGGCGTCCCAAGGAATCCTACGCCAAGAAAATAACGTTAAGCGAAGTCGGTGAGATCAGGCGTTTCCCCACGGGGATAGACGAGCTGGACAGGGTGCTTGGCGGAGGATGGGTGGAAGGAGGCGTGGTGCTGCTCGGCGGAGAGCCGGGCGTTGGCAAATCCACGCTGCTTCTTCAAAGCGCTATCTCTATGGCCGAGGCTGGCAAAAAGGTGCTTTACGTCTCGGGCGAGGAGTCTCCCTCCCAGGTGGCGATGAGGGCAAAAAGGCTCAACGCCAGGGACGGAAATTTATTTTTGCTCTGCACTGACGACATAGACGAAGCGCTGCAGGCTGCCGGGGACGTGGAATTTTTGTTTTTAGACAGCGTGCAGACCATGAGGGACAGGGACGAAGGCGGTTGGCCCGGAAGCCCCTTGCAGGTCAGGGTCGTAGCCCAAAAGTGCATAGAGCTTGCCAAGGCCCTAGGGTTGCCGACGGTACTTGTGAGCCATATAACGAAAAGCGGCCAGATAGCAGGGCCAAAGTTATTGGAGCATATGGTAGACGTGGTGCTCTTTTTTGGGGGCGACAAAACGTCGCGCTTCAGGGTGCTGCGGTCCGAGAAGAACAGGTTCGCCGGCTGTGACGAGATAGGGATATTTGAGATGACCGAACGCGGGCTGGCAGCCGTATTTGATCCTAGCAAGGTCTTTTGGAACGAGATGGCCTTGTCCGAGCCCGGCGTGGCCATGGGAGTGATGCTTGAGGGCACCAGACCTCTTGTGAGCGAGTTTCAGGCATTGGCGTGCGCAACTCCCTTCATGTACCCAAAGCGTACGGCACGCGGGGTGGACTTAAACAAGCTTCACCTTCTTCTGGCGGTCTTGGAGAGGAGGGCTAATTTGAGCGCCAGGAATTTCGACGTCTACGTGAACATCGTAGGGGGAATAAGCACAAAGGACCCTGGGGTGGACCTTGCCATCTGCATGGCCATTGCCTCGGCGATAACTGACAAGCCCATACCCCGCGACATGTGCTTTTTAGGGGAGGTGGGGTTGTCGGGAGAAGTTAGGCCCGTGGCGCGAGCTGCCTTAAGGATCAGGGAAGCCGAGAGGATGGGCTTTAAAAAGATCGTCATGAGCCGGTATGAAAAGGGAGAAAAGAGCTGTAATATAAAACAAATAGGCGTAGAAAGCCTGAAAGAGGCGGTAAGGATGATGCTCTCATGAAGCGCCTCATGTGCTTGTCCGTTATGCTGTTGGCAATCTTTGCTTTGCCTGCCGCGGCTGCTCAAGATAACCCCGTCGTGCTTGTCGTGCCCCTTGACGGTACGGTGGGGACCGTCATGGAAAATTACGTCACTGACATCTTGAAACGAGCCCCCGGCGAAGCAAGCGTGGTGGTCTTTAGGCTCGATACCCCAGGCGGACTTGTGACGTCGATGACGGAGATTACGAGGCAGATAATCGAATCCAAGGTTCCCGTTGTCATGTGGGTTTCCCCTAGCGGTGCCAGGGCTGCTTCGGCGGGGGCCTTTCTCGTCGTATCTGCCCATGTGGCAGCCATGGCTCCGGGCACACGCATAGGAGCAGCGCATCCCGTGCTTGCCTCGGGCGAAGGCGGAGATGAGATCATGCAGAGAAAGGTCGCAAGCGATTTGGCGGCACAGATGCGCTCGCTTGCCTCCATCAGGAAGAGAAATGCTAAGGTCGCAGAAAAGATGGTCACCGAAAGCCTTTCGTTGACGGCCGAGGAGGCGCTAAAGGAAAAGGTCATCGACTTCATGGCGGCCGACGAAAAGAGCCTCCTTGCTGCCTTAGACGGACGCACCGTGAAGCTGGATGGCGGTGAAGTGACATTGAATTTATCGGGCTGCAGGGTAGTTTACGAGGAGATGCCCACGCGCCTTAAAATACTTGAGTTCGTCTCGCGCCCCGACATAGCTTACCTGCTTTTGGTCCTGGGCATATATGCGATAATCTTCGAGGTGCTTTCTCCGGGAGGCTTTGTCATGGGCACGGCCGGGGCGATCATGGTACTGCTTGGGGCTTACGGTTTGAGGATGTTGCCCTTCAATTGGGCCGGTGTGATTCTCTTGGTCGCGGGCATAGTCGTCATGATCGTCGATCTCTTGGTAGGGGGCATAGGGATACTCACGGCCTTCGGGGCCGCGGCCCTCGTCGTTGGCAGCCTCATAATATACAGAGCGCCTGGGGGTGAGCTCTTGAGGTTTTCGTTCACTTTTTTGATAGGTGCCATAGTGGCGTTGTCCGCCTTCTTTGTCGTGGCCGCCTGGGCCGTTTTGAGGGCCATGAAGCGCAAAGTCACCTCGGGACGCGAGGAGCTGGTTGGCATGCCTGGCAAGGTGATCCAGGACTTAAACCCCGAGGGAACGGTCTTTTGTCATGGGGAATACTGGAAGGCAAGGTCCCTTGACGGCAGCTTCATAGGCAGAGACGAACCGGTGGTGGTCGAGTCGGTGGACGGCTTCGTCCTTGTGGTAAAAAGAGACGACAAGAGGGGGAATTAATATGTTCGAGGCATTGGAGGGGGTATTAGGCTTGGGAGGCTATTTGGGCGCAATAATCATAATCGTATTGATACTGACTTCGGCGATCAAGGTAATACCGGAATATCAGCGCGGGGTTGTCTTTAGGCTCGGAAGGGTTACGGAGCCCAAGGGTCCGGGCATCGTGGTGATCATACCCATAATCGATAGGCTGATCAAAGTTGACCTGCGGGTTTTGACCATGGACGTGCCCGTGCAGGAGGTATTGACCAAGGACAACGTCCCGATAAAGGTGAATGCAGTCGTTTACTTCAGGGTCATAGATCCCATTAAGTCCGTCGTGGCAGTGGAAAACCACATAATGGCCACGAGCCTGCTTTCCCAGACGACTTTAAGGTCGGTCGTCGGCCGTTGCGAGCTGGACGAGGTGCTGTCCGAGCGGGAGAGGATCAACGTAGAGCTTCAAAAGATAATAGACGAACGAACGGATCCCTGGGGAATCAAGGTCTCGGCCGTCGAGGTCAAGGAGCTCGAGCTGCCCGAGAACATGAAGCGTGCCCTGGCCAGGCAGGCCGAGGCGGAACGTGAACGTAGGGCCAAGATCATTAACGCCGAGGGCGAATACCAGGCCGCAGAGAGGCTGTCGGCAGCGGCAAAGCTCATGGAGGTCTCTCCAGTCACGCTGCAGCTGCGTTACCTTCAGACATTGAAGGAGATGTCCAGCGAAAAGAACGCGACTATAATAGTTCCCTTCCCGGTGGAGCTGCTGAAGGCCTTTTTACCCGCTGCCGGCAAGGGCAATTCGGGAAATGGCTATCAATAAAGCGGGCCTATTTCCTTGGACTTTGGGACTTGATGTATAATTGGGCTCAAGTTTCACGCTAGAGGAGGTCGGATGAATGCCCTACGATTTTGCTGCCATCGAGGCAAAATGGCAAGAGAGATGGGAAAAAGAGGGGACCTTTAACGTAAGCCCCGATGAAGGAAAACAGAAATTTTACTGTCTGGAGATGTTTCCCTATCCCAGCGGCACGCTGCACATGGGCCACTTGAGAAACTACTCCATAGGAGATCTGATGGCAAGGTTTTTGTCGATGCGCGGATATAACGTGCTTCACCCCATGGGATTTGACGCCTTCGGCCTTCCTGCCGAAAATGCTGCCATAAAATACGGTGTTCATCCCTACGAATGGACATGGAAGAACATCGAGAAGATGACGGAGCAGCTTAAAAGCATGGGGTGCAGCTATGACTGGAGAAGGCGCATAGCCACTTGCCATCCCAGCTATTATCGCTGGAACCAGTGGTTTTTCCTCAAGTTTTTCGAGAGAGGCCTCGCCTACAGGGCGGAAGCTCCCATCAACTGGTGTCCGGGCTGCAAGACGGTGCTTGCCAATGAGCAGGTCATCGAGGGTGGTCACTGCTGGAGGTGCGGCAGCGAGGTAACCAAGAAAAAGCTAAAACAATGGTTTTTCACGATAACGAAGTACGCCCAAGAGCTGCTTGATAGCTTAGACGACCTTCCCGGGTGGCCGGAGAAGGTCAAGATAATGCAGAGAAACTGGATAGGCCGTTCCGAAGGCGTACGGTTAAAGTTCGACGTTCCAAGCTTGGGAGAGACTTTGGAGACCTTTACGACGAGGATAGACACCATCTTCGGCGTTACCTACATAGCCCTTTCTCCGGAGCATCCCTTGGTCTCAAAGATCATCGACTCAAGCTCCGATGGGCAAAGGATAAGGTCCTTCGCGGAAAAGATCATTAAGGCCAATGCTACCATCCGCATAGCCGAGACCGAAAAGGAAGGCATCTTTACGGGATTTTATGCGGTAAACCCTGCCAACGGCAAGGCAGTTCCCATATGGATAGCCAACTACGTCCTCATGGAGTACGGGACCGGCGCCGTCATGGGCGTTCCTGCCCATGACCAGAGGGACTTTGAGTTTGCACAGAAATACGGCATTCCCATAATACCCGTCGTAAGGCCGGAAGGCAGCGAGTTGGCCGAGCTGGCGCACGCCTTTGAAGAGGAGGGAATTGCGTGCAATTCCGGGCAGTTCGACGGCTTGCCCACAGGCGAGGCCTTGAAGGCCATGGCCGAATGGGCCGAAAATGAGGGGTTCGGCAAAAGGGAGGTGCAGTACAGGCTTCGCGATTGGCTTATTTCCCGTCAGCGGTACTGGGGAACGCCCATCCCGGTCGTTTACTGCGATCGCTGTGGAGTGGTACCCGTGCCTGAAAAGGACTTGCCCGTCCTTCTTCCGACAAACGTTCAGATGCCCAAGGATGGTCACAGCCCTCTGCCTGAGCTTGAGGAGTGGGTCAACACCACTTGCCCCAACTGCGGCGGGCCCGCCAAGAGGGAGACGGACACGCTTGATACCTTCGTATGTTCGTCGTGGTACTTCCTGCGCTTCTGTTCTCCATGGTGCGACGATAAGCCCTTCGACGACGAGGTGCATTATTGGACGCCTGTCGATCAGTACATCGGAGGCGTAGAGCATGCCTGCCTTCACCTCATATATTCGCGCTTCTTCACCAAGGTCCTGGCCGATATGGGCTTGATCCGCTTCAGGGAGCCTTTTCAAAATCTTCTTACCCAGGGCATGGTGATCAAGGATGGAGCGAAGATGTCCAAGTCCAAGGGAAACGTGGTAGACCCAGATGATATCATCAAGCGCTATGGAGCCGATACGGCAAGGCTTTTCATACTTTTTGCCTCGCCTCCCGACAAGGACCTGGAGTGGTCGGACCAGGGCGTTGAGGGCGTGTACAGGTTTTTGTCCAGGCTTTGGCGATACATGGAAGAAAACATGGAACAATTGAATAAGGCCGCCCTTGAGCATGTGGCCATGGATGCTTTAAGCGAGCCACGCAAGAGAGATCTCAAGCGAAGGATACACAGGACGATAGAGCTGGTTACCAGAGATATAGAGGTTGAAAGGCAGTTTAATACGGCAGTCGCAAGGTTCATGGAGCTTTTTAACGACATGTATTCCTATGAGCCCAAGGACGGGACGGATTGGGCCTTGTTGCGGGAGGCCGCCGAGACGCTTATTGTGTGTCTTTCTCCCTTCGTGCCCCACATATGCGAGGAGCTGTGGGAAAGGCTCGGGCATAAGGAGATGGTCGTAAGGCAGCCTTGGCCTAATGTCGATCCGACAGCTTTGGTCGAGGACGAAATTACCTTAGTCGTTCAGATAAACGGAAAGGTTCGCGAAAGGCTTACAGTCCCAGCAGGGTTGTCGCGGGAGGAGATAGAAAGAAGAGTGCTTGACGATCCAAGGGTTCAAAGAAGGCTGGAAGGACAAAGGCTGATAAAGACAATAGTGGTTCCCGACAAGTTGGTCAACCTGGTGGTGAAGGGGTAGTGCCACACCTGGTGGCGGTACAGCTTGCCTCGTCAGGGCGGAGCGTGATTGCCCATGTCTTAGGTGAGCTTCGGTCCCTTGGTTACGAGCAGGCAGGCAGGCTCGACGGCTCAGTGGGGTGGGAGGAGCTTTTTGCCGCTGCCACCACCCGTGGCCTTTTTGGAGGACGTTTGTTTTACGTCGTCGACGATGCTGACGAACTGGGGCCCTTTCCCGAAAAGTTTGAAGAGTGGCTTGAGGGCAAGGAAGCTTCAAACGTGATCGTGCTGGTTTACGGCGGCAAATGCAGCGCCTTTCCCAAAAAGCTCATGGGCAAGATGGATATAGTTCAGGGCAAAGACGTTCCTCGAGGTCAAAGGGACCGCATCAGGGCCATCGAAGAGCTTGCTGCAAACAAGGGCTTGAAGATGACCAGGGAAGCAGCTCTGCTCCTTGAAGAATGGGTGGGGGATTTCGAGGAATTGGAAGGAGAGATTGAAAAGTTCTCTCTTTCTGGCAATGCGATTGTTACCGCCGATTTGGTCAGGGAGTTGTCGAAGGACGAAGGGGCCCGGGCAATGTATCGCCTGCTTGATGGGGTATGCACAAAAGACGCGATAACCGTCATGCTCGCCTTAAGGCAACTGGAGGACCGTATGGAGCTTCTTGCGGTGATCTCTGCCCTATATAACAGGCTAAGGCTTGCAGCTCTTGTTTCTTCCTTTGGTGATCAATGTCTTGATGCGTTGAATGCAAAGTTCTACCAGGGCAAGATGGCACGCGAGGCAACGAAACATTACAGCAAGGATGTGCTTTGGAGATCTGTGGCGGCGCTCGGGTTGTCTTCGGCTGCCGAAAAGATGGGGCTGGGGAAGGGCTGGTTGGGCCTGGAGATGGTGCTGTTAGAGATGATCCGGACCCAACCTCCTTTTTCCGATCAGTTGCTTCCTTGAGAAGTGGGCTCTGCTTCGGACGACTTCCTGAGGCCGGCGATCAATCTTGCGAGCATGGCTTTGCGGCGTGCGGCGGTGTTCCTGTGCATGACGCCTTTGGTTACGGCTTTATCGATGACAGATTGGGCCTCATTGAAAAGTTGAACCGCCATGTCGAGGTTATTCTGCTCTACGGCTGTGGCCACCTTCTTGACGATGGTCTTTGTCCTCGTCTTCCAGGCGCGGTTGTAGATCCTGTTTCTCTCGGTGACATGTATCCTTTTGATTGCCGATTTCGTATTGGGCATCTTTCGCGATTCACCTCCTGTCGCTAGTATTCGCGCGTTGCTCATTCTATCATGGTTTTGTGCTTTGAGGCAACATCCGGATTTATAAGGTTAGGGGGCTGGAATATGGCTCGGATGGATGACAGCGTAAGAGAAGCCAAGATATTGGATTTCATAAAGAACTTAACATCGGCGTTCTTCGTGGTGATCTCGGTCATCGGTTTTTTATTCGCCAAAGCCGGACGTCCCTGGGGGGAAATGCTTAGTGCTGTTGGAGTATCCGGGGCTGTTGGCATATTTACAAACATATTGGCCGTTAAGATGCTTTTTCGCCCCATATACATACCCCTAATAGGGGTGCCCATACCGGGAAGCGGCGTCATAGCCAAAAACAGGGATCGCATATTGGATACCTTTGCAAACGAGGTCAGAAACAGGCTGCTAACCCCCGATGCCCTGAAGCAGGCCGTAAGCGACGAGGCCTTCTTTCAGTCCGTAAGCCCGGTATTGCAGCGCGAGATAATGCGGCTTTACCTGAGGAGGGATAACTTAAGGGCACTTTTGAGGGTGCTGGAAAAGCCGCTCACCGATTTTTTTAGCAGCCCGGGATTTGAGCAGATGGTAAGAGAAAGGCTGATAGACGTCGAGCGGTCGCATTTTGTCCTGTCTTTGGCCTCCAAGGTGGGCCTGTTTCAGGTGGAAAACCTGACCAAATGGATAGTTTCCCTGGTGAAGGACAGGTGGATACATTTCTTGCAGGGGGAGGAGGGTTTAAGGGAGCTTCAAAGACAGGTGGCATTGATGCTTTCCAAGATCTCCTGGGAGGAAGGGGATGCCATAAAGGTCTTTAGGGAGACCTTCGAGAGGATCGTTCGCCGGATATTGGAGAGGATCGATTTGGGTGAGCTTGCGAAGAGGTCTTTAGGCGAAGTGGAAGAAGGAGATGTGGAGGCTTACCTTGAAAAGCTGGCCCACAAGTACCTCTTCTGGATAGAGATGTGGGGTGGCATAGTTGGTGCTATCATAGGCTTGTTCATGGGCATATGGTTTGTGATATAGAAGCCTTTGGCTTTCGTTTTCGAAAACAAAGTATTGCTACATGAACGCCGCATGTGATATAGTATCCTGGCTCCTTTATTGGTGTAGGTTCGACTAATTTATGAACGTTGAGATTGGAGGTGCTGTCCGTGCCTAAGAGGACCTTTCAACCGCATGTCAAGCCTCGTAAGCGCAAAATGGGATTTTTGGCCCGCACAAGTTCGCCGAGCGGACGACGCATTCTTCGCAACAGGAGGCGTAAAGGACGTCAGAGGTTGGCAGTTTAACAACGATGCGTTTCGGCTATCCCAAGTCGGCGAGGTTGCGCCGAAGAGATGAGTTTGATCGCGTATTTCGCGAGGGAAAGATGGCCCATGGCCGTTATGTCAGGATGTTGTATGTCGAGGTTCCCTGCGATATATCGCGCATCGGTGTGGCAGTCGGAAAAAGGACAGGCAAATCATGGGCTCGAAACAGGGGGAGGCGTTTGCTGAAAGAAGCTGCAAGACGCCTCCTGCCATGGTTGAGGGGCGGATACTGGATAGTTTTTTTGCTTTCTCCTTCGGGTTTGACGCAGAGAGCGCAGGAAATCTACCTAGATATGGCAAATTTGTGTAGCCGTGAAGGTTTGCTCGTCGCCGACTGGCCCGGCATCGATTTTACGCCATGGGCTAAAGAGGACAAAAACGATGAAAAGGACAAATAAGGCTCTCGTATTGCCCAAGATGATGCTTGTGGGTTTTATCAGGGCGTATCAGATTTTTGTTTCTCCCCTTTTGGGGCGCAACTGCAGGTTTTACCCAACCTGTTCGCAGTATGCCATCGAGGCCCTGGAACGGTGGGGAGTAATTCGCGGTAGTTGGTTAACCGTAAAGAGGTTATGTCGATGTGGTCCGTGGCATCCCGGAGGATATGATCCCGTTCCCGGAACAGATCGAAAGATAGGGCAGGTGAAAATATAGTGGGTTCTTTGTGGCAATCTGGTAGCGATTTGCTTTTGGGAGTGCTTAACTTTTTTTACGGCATCAGCCATTCATACGGAGTAGCTATCATACTTTTGACCATCCTGGTCAGAGTGCTGCTGTATCCTCTCTCGCATAAACAGCTTGTGAGCATGAAGAAGATGCAGCAGATTCAGCCCCGCCTCAAAACCTTGCAGGAGAAGTACAAGGATGACAAGCAAAAGTTGAACCAAGAGGTAATGAAGCTTTACAGGGAATATGGGGTGAATCCTGCGGCGGGTTGCTTGCCCTTGCTTGTGCAGTTGCCCATCCTGATACTTCTTTTCAAGGTGATAATGAACTACGACTTTGGGGAGGAGTTTTTCCTCGGCATATCGCTGAAGCACTCGCTTCTTTCGCTGATGAGCCAGGCTCTTGGCGTTGCAACCGCCAAGGCAGGCGTCATGACCGTCATAAGCGGTATAGTCTCCAACCCCGCTGGCCTTCTGAATTTCGGATTATACGGAGGGACCTTGGTACTTTGGCTCCTGATAGGTTTTGTTACGTGGTTTCAGCAGAAGATCACCACAACAGGGGCGGCAAGCGAACAGATGGCCTTCATGGGGTGGTTCATGCCCCTCTTCATGATGTTCATATGCCTGAGCCTTCCCGGTGGCGTGTTGCTCTATTGGGGCGTTTCTTCCCTGATCGGAGTGGTACAGCAGGTATGGGTACAGCGCAGGACTTCCGTTGAAATATCCCAAAAGCCCGTCTTGTACAAGGACAAGCCGCGATCGGCGGAGAAATCCAAGGCGGAATCGGAAGAAGTTTCCAAGGATGTATAGAGAAAGGTAGGGCGATTATCCCTTGAGCGAGAAAGAAGTTATTGTCGTTGAAGCCTCTTCTTTGGAGGAGGCGAGAGCAATTGCCGCGCAGGAGTGGGGAATAAGCCCAAGCGATGTGGTGATCAATTTAGTCGAGGAAGAAAAAAAGCTATTCGGTATCTTGGGCAAACGCCTTAAGGTGGAGGCCAGGCCTGCCCGTGCCATTGAGATCCTAAGGGCTCAGAGGGTATTGGCGGAGTTGCTGGAAAAGATGGGCTTAGATGTGACCTTGTCGTTTGAGGATGACAATACTATAGACATAAGCGGCGACGATGCCGGCATAGCCATTGGAAGGTACGGCGAGACCCTTAGGGCATTGGAACATCTCCTCAACCTGATGATTGCTTCATCCGCCGCAGGTGGCTTTAGGGTGCGCCTGGACAGCGGCGGATATCGAAGCAGGCGCGAGGAGAGCATAAAGAGGATGGCCGTATCTGCCGCCCGAAAGGCAATAAGCAGAAATAAGCCCGTTGGGCTTCAGCCGATGTCAAACTGGGAGCGCAAGGTAGTACACACTACGCTGCAGTCAATGGAGGGCATCGAGACTCGCTCGGTGGGGCAGGATCCTCACAGGCGAGTGATAGTTTGCCCGAAACCTTCGAGGGAAGGCAAAGAGGGCGCCAAGGGAGATCAAGGCGGTACACGGTGAGATTGAAACCAACAACCCTTGCGTCGCTTTAGTTGTAGTGTTAATATGAACATACCCTAGACTAGGTGGATCGGCATTCGTCCTTCTTGGTCAAGGGATTTTTTTAGTGAGGTGATATAGTGATGGAAGATTGGAAGCAGAAGGTCATCGAGGAGTTTAAGACTCACAGCGCCGATACGGGGTCGCCGGAGGTGCAGGTCGCCATACTGACCTACAGGATTCGCTACCTGACGGAGCACCTCAAGGTCCACAAGAAGGACTTTCATTCGAGGAGAGGCCTCCTGAAGATGGTCGGCAAGAGGAGAAAGCTCCTGAAATACCTGCAGGAAAAGGATTTCAACCGCTACAAATCGTTGATAGACAAACTGGGTCTGCGCCGTTAACGACTTCAATTTAAAGGCGAGGAGGTCCTCGCCTTTAATCGTCACGAAAGCTTCAGATCGATATTTTCAATGGGAGGAAAGTTTAGGAATGAGCGATGAAATGAACTTTGAGATGGAGATAGGCGGAGAGGCTCTTACCTTTTCAACCGGGCATCTCGCAAAACAGGCCAACGGTGCAGTATATGCCCGTTATGGAGATACAACCGTCCTTGTCACGGCATGCATGGAAGATACCCCCAGGGAAGATGTGGACTTCTTTCCCCTCATAGTGGATTATGAGGAGCGTTTTTACGCTGCCGGCAAGATACCAGGCGGTTTCATTAAAAGGGAGGGAAAGCCCTCGGAGACGGCCATTTTGAGCGCCAGGCTCGTGGACAGGTCCATAAGGTCGCTGTTTCCAGAGCATATGAAAAATGACGTTCACGTGGTAGCCACGGTGCTGTCGGTAGATCAGGTCAATCCGCCCAACATACTGGCCATAAATGCCGCCTCTGCAGCGCTCGTCATCTCGGACATCCCCTGGGACGGACCCGTAGGAGCCGTTCGCGTGGGCTACATAGACGGCCGTCTGGTCATAAATCCCAAGGAATCCGACATGCAAGGAAGCGTCCTTGACCTGGTCGTGGCCGGCCATAAAGACGGAATTACCATGGTGGAGGGGGGAGCAAATGAGGTACCGGAAGACGTCTTGATAGACGCCCTTGAGCTTGCCCAAGAAGAGATAAGGCGCCTCGTTGACTTTCAGTTGAGGATGAAAGAAGCCGTCGGCAAGGTCAAAAGCGAGATACCTTCCCCGATCGAGGTCCCGGAAATTGAGGAGTTCGTCGAAAGAAACCTTTACGGCGAGATTTACGAAGCCGTCAAGATCCATGCAAAAAAAGAGCGCAGCGACGCCATCAAGGCCATAGAGCAGAAGGCGTGGGAGCACTTCGAGGAAGCCTATCCAGAACATGAGGCTTATGTCTCCGAAGTGGTGACCCGGTTCGTCAAGAAGGCCATGCGGTCCCTAATCCTTGACGAGGGCAAGAGGGCTGACGGCAGGGCCATGGACGAACTGAGACCCATAACGTGTGAGGTGGGATTTTTGCCCAGGGTTCACGGCTCGGCCGTGTTCACCAGGGGTGAAACTCAAGCCTTGGTCGTCACGACCTTGGGCATGGCCGGAGAGGATGAACAGATACTGGACGGGCTGAAGCTGGACGAGCCGCCAAAGCGATTCATGCTGCATTACAACTTTCCGCCCTTTTCCGTCGGGGAAGTTAGGCCGATGCGCGGTCCCGGAAGGCGCGAGATAGGCCACGGGGCGCTCGCCGAAAGAGCGGTAAAGCCCTTGATACCATCCGAGACGGAGTTTCCCTATATCATAAGGGTCGTATCGGATATACTTGAATCCAACGGCTCCAGCTCCATGGCAAGCGTATGCGGTGCCTCGCTGTCCCTGATGGACGCCGGAGTGCCCATAAGAAAGAGCGTGGCCGGCATCGCCATGGGCTTGATAAAGGAAGGAGAAAGGGTCGCCATATTGACCGATATCCAGGGGCTTGAGGACCATTACGGAGACATGGACTTCAAGGTGGCCGGAACGCGCGACGGCGTTACCGCGCTGCAGATGGATAACAAGGCAGGCGGGATAACCAGGGACATTCTGGTTCAGGCCCTGGAGCAGGCCAAAAGGGGAAGGCTTCAGATACTGGACATCATGGATGCCGTCATATCCTCTCCGAGAGAGGAGCTGTCCCAGTATGCACCTCGTATATATACCATGAACATCGACCCCGATAAGATAAGGGATGTCATAGGCCCCGGCGGTAAGACCATCAGGAATATCGTCCAAAAAACCGGCGTCAAGATAGACATAGGAGACGAAGGCGTCACTTACATTGCAGCTTCCTCAGAGGCTGCGGCCCATGAGGCCATGTCGATGATCAAATCGCTGACGAAGGAAGTCCAGCCTGGAGAGGTTTACCTTGGCAAGGTTACGAGGCTGACCAGCTTTGGCGCCTTCGTCGAGCTGCTTCCCGGCAAGGAGGGGCTGCTTCACATAAGCGAGGTGAGTTCCTCTCATGTGCCCAAGGTGGAGGACTTCTTCAAGGTCGGAGATCCCGTATTGGTCGTGGTGAAGGAGATAGACGAGCTTGGCAGGATAAACTTGAGCAGAAAAAGGATACTTGAGAACCCCGACGATTTTCCGCTCACCCCCGAGATGCGGGAATTTTTGGAGGAGGATAGAAAGAGGGACTCCTCCCTGACCAAGAAAAGGGATTCGGATAAGGGTCGCCATCCCAGGCCGAAGAGGGATTAGCAATGGGAGACAGCATCAAAGTGAAGGTGTCCCGAAGGGGAAATGCGTTAAGGTTCGATATGCCCTCCTATATGACGCCATCCTCTTCGGGAGTTGACTTGAGGGCAGCTGAGGAGAAGACGATAGAGCCCGGCAGTTGGGCCTTGATAGGCACGGGGCTTTACCTGGAGATCCCAATGGGCTACGAGGCTCAGGTCAGGCCTCGTAGCGGCCTTGCCCTAAAACACGGCGTGACCGTTCTGAACGCCCCGGGCACGATAGATGCGGACTACAGAGGAGAAGTGGGCGTCATACTGATAAACCTGGGGAGAGAACCCTTTGAGGTGAAGGTTGGAGACCGCATAGCACAGCTCGTCATATCGGCCGTATGCAGGGTCGGTTTCGAGGAAGTGGAAAGTTTGAGCGAAACCGCCCGTGGAGCAGGCGGTTTCGGGAGCACAGGCTTGAAGTAAGTTGCAAATTGATATGAAGGGGTAGTTTTCATGTCGTGGGCTTTGAACAGGGTAATACTATCGCCATATGAGGCATCCGTCTTTCGCCGTGAAACTTTGCCCACGTGCGATGATGTAACCGTGGAGATTGGCTTTGGCAATGGGGAATTCTTGTTGGATATGGCCTCCCGCAACGAAAGAGGTTTCTGCTTCGGCATCGAGGTCTCCATGACCTCCATTCTTAAGGCCGCGCGGAAATGTCTGATGCGTCGTTTGCCGAACGTCAGGCTGTTGTGCGGCGACGGAAGCTTTCTGCTTCGGGAGTTTTTCTTGCCGGAGTCCGTCGGCAGGGTTTACGTAAACTTTCCCTGCCCATGGCCGAAAAAAAGACATGCCAAAAGGCGGCTGGTTACGCCGGGATTTGTCTGCAACCTGGCTCATGCGCTGAAGGTCAAAGGGGCCTTTGAGCTTGCAAGTGACGAGCGTTGGTATATAGAGGACGCCCGAACGTGTCTCCTTGAAAACCCTGCCTTTGAGGTTGGCGATGTCTTAGTTGGCGAAAGCAGCTCTTTTAGGACCAAATATGAGGAAAAGTGGATATCCATGGGCAAATCCATATATAGGCTAAAGGCCACAAAGCATGTGCCCTTTAGGGTTGAGCCGGTGGTGGATTGGGAGGTGACGGCGTTGAACGTTAAAGCCAAAAGACCAGATGTATGGGAAGCCTCGAGGTTGAGCTGCCTTTGTGGCCTTACGGGCGGGGAGGAGCGTTTCAGGTGGACCTTTAAGGACCTCTTTTTGGGATCCCAAGAAACGGCCCTTCTTCAGGCGATAACCGTCGATGATGGATTTGAACAGAAGTTTTACATTCGCCTCGTTCCCTGCGAAGGTGAGGTTTTGATAAAGCTCGACGACGCATCATCCATATACAGGACTCCGGCCGTGAAAAGGTCCTTTGCCGCGTTGGCGGAGGAGATAGAGCGTCTTTGAGAAAGACTTCCAGTAAGGTCCTTTTAGCCCTCTTTAATGCTATAGGCGACATTAGTGGGAGGTCTTTCCTCGATCTTTTTTCGGGGAGCGGCCAGATTGCCCGTGAGGCATGGGCTAGAGGAGCAAGGCCCGTTGTGGCCGTTGAAGCGGACAAAGCCTCCTGCGCCAACTTGCGCTCTTTATGCAGGGACAGGGAGGGTTTGGAAGTGGTTTGCATGGACGTAAGAAGGGCCTTGCCCAAGCTCGCAAAGGGTGGATATGAGTTTTCCGTAATCTTTGCCGATCCGCCTTACGAATATGGCTGGATAGGGTGGCTTCTTTCGTCTCTGCCCAAGTACGATCTATTGTTGAAGCCCGATGGTTTACTGGTCCTTGAGCGCTCGAAAAGGGAGGATCTGCCCCTGCCCTTGGAGGGGTGGAATTTGTATAAAGAGAGGTCTTACGGCGATACCGTATTGTCCTTTTTATGTCGGGGTGAAGGAAGCCCGAAGGAGGAGAAATAATTGTGCTGAAGGCCGTTTATCCCGGTTCCTTTGATCCCATAACCAACGGACATCTTTATGTGGCCGAAAGGGCTGCCGCTTTGTTCGATGAGTTGATACTTGCCGTGCTGGTCAACCCGCAGAAGAAGTCAACCTTTACGGTAGAGGAGAGAAAGGCAATGGCTCGCGAGGCCTTGAGCCATGTCTCCAACGCAAGGGTGAAGAGCTTTGAGGGCCTTTTGGTCGACTTCATGAGGCAGGAGCGCTGTCGCGTAATTGTCAGAGGCCTTAGGGCCTTGTCTGATTTCGAGTACGAGTTTCAGATGGCCCTGATGAACCGCGAGCTTGCCCCTGAGGTGGAGACCATATTCATCGTGACTGACGCTCAATACTCATACCTGTCCAGCAGCGCAGTCAAGGAAGTCTTTCAGTTCGGGGGATCGGTGCAGGGCATGGTCCCTCCGGGGGTATACAGGAGACTTCGGGAAAGGTTTCCGCCGAAGGACCTCATACGGTGATGGGCTTTTGGACGACATCTTTTCTCCTTTGCGGAGCGTTGCATAGCATCTCCCAAAGCTCGACGGCCTTGTATTCAAAGGCTGCGATGGTCTTGCTGTAGGGGGACTCGAGCGATCCTGTCTTCGTGATCAGGGGAAGGCGAGCTTTCTTTCTCATGGTCTTTAGCAGAGCACGGCCCTTGTCGTCAAAGCCGAGCACGCGTATATAGGGCACCGACAACCTTTGGACGGCCTTGTTTGTCCAGTGATCGTAGGCAAGCAGTATATGCATGAGGTGTCGCTGTACGCGAGCCTTCGGATATCTCTTAGTGGAGATGGCTTCGATGAGCTCCTGCAGGTCTTTGGAGTATTTTGAGGCTTGCATTATCCTGTTTTCGATTCCCTCTTTCATCTCGGCATAGCTTGCAAGCTCCTTGGGCGAAGCCCTCAAGCAGGAGGCGATTATCATCCTGAAGAGCGCATCGTCGTCTATGGCACATCTTCCCCTATCGAAGGCCTTTTTTAATATGAAAAAGCTTTCCTGCGGCACGTAGGAATAAACCTCATCTAAGCCTTTTTCCTTGATCGCCTTCCTTATGGCAGTCGCGCTTGCCACATCGGTCAAAGTGTCGTCCAGATAGGCGCGTCCCGTTCTTTCTACGGGAACGGGAGTTAGGGGATACCCCTTTTGGGCGATCCTCATCATGTAGCCTACGGCCAATATGTTGTTCGAGGAAGACATCAGACGCCCTGCACCGGGTATAAGATCCTCTAGAGCCAGGGAACGTGATTCTACGTATGAATGGCCCTCTTGCAGGTGCCGCTTCAAGTTCTCCTTGAAAGAGGGAGGCTCCTCTATTAAGATATCGATGACTCCTTTAAGTGAATGGAAGGACGTGTCCTCCATTCCAAAGGACAGGTGGGTTACCGTTTCGGTAGCGGCGAGCAGATCGACGCCTGCCGAACAAAAGACGCCGGCGTTATGGCACGAAAAAGCCGAGGGCATCTCTATGACAAGGTTTGCACCTTGCGCCAATGCCATCCTCGTCCGTTCCCATTTGTCGATCATCGATGGCTCTCCACGTTGGACGAAGTTGGAAGAGAGCGCGATGACGGTGCAGCTTGCATGGGTCATTTCCTTGGCCTTGTTCATGTGATACAGGTGTCCGTTATGAAAGGGGTTGTATTCAGCTATTATTCCAAGTATGGCTTCCTGCATCGAATCGACCTCTTTTCGTCAATATATATTTTGAGGGAGGTTTGCAAAGTGAAAATTTTGGTGTTGAACTGCGGTAGTTCTTCGTTGAAGTATCAGTTGTTCTATATGCCTCAGGAGACGGTGGCGGCAAAGGGCCTGGTCGAAAGGATCGGCATCGAGGGTTCCAGGATCAAGCATACCAGGACGGGCTCAAGCACGATATCCAAGGATGCGGATATTCCCAACCACAAGGTCGCCCTTAAATATGTCGTCGATCTGCTCTTGGACGGCGACGAGGGAGTCATAGCAAGCTTGAACGAGCTCGCTGCGGCCGGCCACCGCGTGGTCCACGGCGGAGAAAAATTTGCCTCCTCGGTGCTTGTTGACGACGATGTGATTGAGGCAATCGAAGAATGCGTTCCGCTTGCACCCCTGCATAACCCTGCCAACCTCACGGGAATAAGGGCAATGAAGGAACTTTTGCCGGACTTGCCTCAAGTCGCCGTGTTTGATACGGCCTTTCACCAGACTATGCCTCCAAAGGCCTACATGTACGGCCTCCCTTACAGGTATTATACGACCTACAAGGGTCGCAGGTACGGATTTCACGGCACCAGTCACTACTACGTGGCCAACAGGGCCGCACAGCTGATGGGTAAACCCGTCGAGGGCTTGAAGATAGTGACATGCCACCTGGGAAACGGCAGCTCCATAACTGCCGTCGATGGCGGAGTATCGGTAGATACATCTTTAGGGTTTGGCACCGTCCCAGGCGTCATAATGGGCACTAGAAGCGGTGATGTGGATCCCACGCTTGTGCTTTACATCATGGAGCAGGAAAATCTGAGCGCGGCCAATATGAGCCACATCCTCCATAAGGAAAGCGGCTTTTTGGGCTTAAGCGGAATAAGCAGCGACCTTCGCGACATAGAGGAAGCCATGGAGAAGGGCAACGAAAGGGCAACCTTGGTCGTCGAGATGCTGGCTTACGGAATTGCAAAGTTCATCGGGGCCTATGCGGCGGCGATGAGGGGGCTGGACTGCATCGTCTTTACGGCAGGCATCGGAGAAAACAGCCCGCTCATAAGGGAGAAGGTATGCGACTACCTCGAGTTTCTCGGGGTGCTTTGCGATAAGGACAAAAATGGTGCCATGATACGAGGCAAGGAAGGGGAGATCAGCGGCGGGGCTTCAAGGGTGAAGGTCCTTGTGATTCCTACCAACGAGGAATTGGTCATCGCCAGGGATACTTACAGGTTGGTTCAGGAAAAATAATCGTGTATAATCGTTAAGTTCCAGTGGGGGGCAAAGAGTTTGGATCGTGAGTTCGATTTGCATTATTTGTTAGACCTCGATGAGGTCAAAAAGGGGGAAGTTTATAGCGCTTCCGCCTCTTTTGACAGGCCTGAGGGGGTAGTCAATTACTGGGGGCAGGATTATTTGTTAAGGTTTCCGCTAGACCTTGGATTGGATGCCCATTGGGATAGCGGTGACCTTACCGTCGATATGCAAATTTCCTTTAGGGCGGAAGTGGCTTGCGCCAGGTGCTTGAAGCCGGTATCGCTGGAGATCTTCGAGCGGTACAGCTACATCTACACGCTGAGACCGCAGAACTTGGAGCCGGATCACGAGCTGTCCAAAGAGGAAATGTCAATGGTTCATATGGACTTTTGGCCTACCCATCTTGACTTGGCACCCCAACTGTGGGAAAGTATAATCTTGTCTTTACCGTCCATCGTTCTGTGTTCGCCCGATTGTCGAGGTCTGTGCCCCCATTGCGGTAAGGATCTGAACGAAGGGCCTTGTAAATGTAATTCAGCCGAGGTAGATCCTCGCCTGGAAGTCTTGAAAAAAGCGCTAGGTGCGCCAAGCGATTTGGAAAGGAGGAAGGAAAGCCATGGCCGTTCCAAAAAGAAGGGTCTCTCACGCTAAGACGGCTCGAAGACATGCCCAGTGGATTAAGAGCTTGAAAGGACCGGAGCTCACGGTGTGCCCTCACTGCTCAGAGGTCGTGATGACCTACAGGGCATGCCCGGAGTGCGGATATTATAGGGGGCGCGTGGTGGGCAAGCTAGGCAAGGAAGAGGAAAAGTAGATACAATTTGCCAAAAAAGACAGGGAAAGAGGTTTCGGCTCCCTGTCTTTAATTTTATAGACCGTCTTGACTGTCCCAAGGGGGGAGCATATACTTTTTCAATGATACCTGTTATTAAGACCAGCTGACAAAATTCGGAGGTTATTGGCGTGCCAGCTTCGACCAACAGAGAACGTCGACATCAAAGGATCCTGAAATTGCTCAGGGAAAATCCACTGCTTACCGATGACGCCCTGGCTAAGGCGCTAGGGGTGTCCTTGAGCACCATCAGGCTGGATAGGGCGCTTCTTGGGATACCGGAATTGCGGGAGAGAATGAGGAGGATGGCCGAAGAGGCGACAAGCCGATTGCGCTCCCTCAGGTATGAAGAGGTCGTTGGAGAGCTTCTTGAATTGCAACCCAACCAATGGGCTTTATCCGTGCTTCAAACTACCGGCGATATGGCATTTCGTCACTCGAATCTCGTAGCCGATCATCACATCTATGCCCAGGCGACCTCCCTTGCCATTGCCGTCATAGAAGCTGATTATGTCATCACTGCCTCAGCGCATATCAGGTATAAAATTCCCGCACACGTGGGCGACATGTTAGTGGCGAGGGCTAAGGTCGGTACGCATAAGCAGAACAAGTACATTGTGAGTGTCCGGACGAAAGTGGAGGGCAAAGAGATTTTCGTGGGCAGATTTATAGTCGTTGCCCTTGAAAGTTTCCCCTAAAAGAGAGTAAAAAGGAAAGGCAGTGCGGAGAGTTCGATTGATAGGGGTGGATGACATTGATCTTAGCTTTGGATGCCATGGGAGGAGATCACGCTCCCACTGAGATTTGTCTGGGAGCTATCTCGGCTTGCTCCAAGTATCCCGACTTAGAGGTTGTCTTAGTTGGGGACGGCAGCCAGATAGAAAGGGTCATAAAGGACGCGGAGCCCTTCGTCTCCAAGAGGATTCATGTAGTGCATACCGATGAATACATAGCCATGGACGAGTCTCCCACGGTTGCCTTCAGGAAGAAAAAGAGGGCAAGCATAAGGCTTGCCATGGAGATGGTAAAGGCCGGCGATGCACAGGGGTGCATATCGGCAGGAAATACCGGAGCTATCGTTGCAGGGGGCGTCTTGATCTTGGGAAGGATTCCTGGAATTGACAGGCCGGGTTTGGGAGTGCCCATTCCTCTTCCCAACAAGATCACGCTCCTCATAGATGTGGGAGCGACAATTAGATGCAAACCGATAAATTTATATCAGTTCGCTATAATGGGCGAGATTTACATGCGAAATACCTTAGGCGTTAAATCTCCGACCGTGGCGTTGCTCTCAAACGGCGAGGAAGAGATCAAGGGCGATGAGGTCGTATGTGAGGCGAGGAACATGCTCGCCAAGGCGAACGTAGAATTCATAGGTTACGTCGAGGGGAAAGACATACCCTTAGGAGTTGCCGATGTGGTGGTCTGCGACGGGTTCACCGGAAATGTTTTGCTAAAATTCGTGGAGGGCGTCGGGGAAGCCCTTTATCGGCTTTTAAGGGAAGAGATGGATCAGAGGATACTGCCAAAGGTGGGGTTCCTGTTTTTGATCCCCATGCTTAAAGAGCTTTGGAACAGGTTTGACTACGAGAAGTATGGAGGTACGCCCCTCCTCGGCGTGGAAGGGGTAGTCATAAAGGCTCACGGCAGGTCCAAGGCAAGGGCCATAGACAGCGCTCTGAAGGTAGCCAGGGATTTTGTGATGAATCGCGGCGTCGAACTGATCAGAAATGGTTTGGATCGAGGAGGGATGTAATGTGGGCATCTTTAAGGGAAGGCCCGTGTCCATTCTGGGCTCTGGCATGTACGTTCCCGATCGTATTTTGACCAACGATGATTTAGAAAAGATTGTAGATACCAACGACGAGTGGATCCGCACGCGCACCGGCATAGCGGAAAGAAGGGTCGCCGCTGATGATCAGGTAACAAGCGACCTGGCATACCTTGCAGCCGTCGAGGCTTTAAAGGCCTCTAATGTGAGCCCCGAAGAACTGGATATGGTGATCGTGGCCACCAATACGCCCGATACCATATTTCCCGCGGTGGCTGCCAAGGTGCAGGGGAGGTTGTCGGCCAACAACGCCGGAGCCAGCGACATACAGTCCGGCTGTACGAGCAGCGTATATGCCCTATCCTTTGCGGCTGCGGGCATTGCTTCGTGCATCTGGGATAAGGTGTTGGTCATCGGTGCCGAGGTCTTGACCAGGCTGCTCAACTGGGAGGACAGGACTACCTGCGTGCTCTTCGGCGACGGCGCAGGAGCTGTCGTATTGGGAGTTAGCCCTGACGGCAAAAATAGGGTGTTGTCCACCTCCCTTAAGAGCGACGGCACGAAAAGCGACCTCATAATCTTGCCTGGGGGGCTTGTGGAGTGTCCCGCCTCGGTGGAGATGATCGAAAAAAAGCTTCATACGATCCATATGAAGGGCAATGAGGTCTTTAAGTTCGTAAATAAGGTGCTTCCCTCTTTTCTGGAGGAGTTTTGCAGGGAATCAGGGTTATCCCTAGGTGACGTAAATTGGTGGGTGTTTCACCAGGCAAACTACAGGATCATAGAAAGCGTGCTAAAAAGGCTTGACATCTCCATGGACAAGGCGATAGTTAACATAGATAAATACGGAAATACTTCCGCAGCGACCGTGTTTTTGGCCTTTCACGAGGCGCTGGTTGACGGAAGGATTAAGAAGGGCGACAAGGTCATATTCGTCAGCTTCGGATCGGGAATGACCTATGGAGCTACGCTTGTAGAGGTATGAGGTGGGCAGTCATGTGGAAGAGGACAAGAATTCAGGATTTACTTAACGTGGAGTATCCCATAATTCAAGGCGGCATGGCATGGGTGGCCAATGCCGATCTGGCTGCGGCCGTCAGCAACGGAGGGGGATTGGGCGTCATTGCGGCGGGCAGCATGCCCCCCGATCTTCTTGACGCCGAAATAAAAAGGCTCAAGCAAATGACCGATAAGCCCTTTGCCGTGAACATCATGCTCATGTCCCCAACGGCGGAAGACGCCATCGAGGTGGTAGCCGAAAATCGCGTTCCCGTCGTGACAACGGGCGCAGGAAGTCCCGGAAAGGTCATCGAAAGGCTCAAGCCCTTGGGCACCATAATCATCCCCGTCATTGCCTCGGTGGCGCATGCCAAGAGGGTCGAAAGGCAGGGTGCCGATGCGGTTGTTGCCGAGGGCACGGAGGCGGGCGGACATATAGGCGAGCTCACCACCATGGTTTTGGTCCCGCAAGTCGTCGATGCCGTAAGCATACCCGTCGTTGCCGCCGGAGGCATAGCCGACGGAAGGGGTGTCGTGGCGGCATTCGCCCTGGGAGCCGAGGGAGTCCAGGTTGGAACGCGCTTCGTGTGTGCCGCGGAAAGCCCTGCCCACGAGGCCTACAAGCGAGCCATCATAGAGGCCACGGACAGATCTACGGTGGTGACGGGAAGATCGACGGGCCATCCCGTAAGATGTATAAGGAACAAGTTGACAAAGAAGTTTGAGGAGTTGGAAAGCAGTGGGGCTTCCATTGAGGAGCTGGAGGCCCTGGGGACGGGAAGGCTTAGGGCAGCCGTCATCGACGGAGATGTGGAGTGGGGTTCCGTAATGGCCGGCCAGTCGGCAGGACTGGTAAAGAAAGTTCAGCCTGCCGCCGAGATAATAAGGGAGCTTTTTGACGATGCCGAAAGGGTCCTTAGAAAGCTGGGGTCCCATTTGACCGACCAGAACTGCGAAAAGAGGTGAAAGCTCTTGTCTTATGCGTTCGTCTTCCCCGGTCAGGGGGTTCAGGAAGTAGGCATGGGTAGGGACTTTTACGACAAGTTCACCGTCTCTAGGGAGATGTTCCTGCGAGCAGATGAGGCGTTAGGCTTCCCCCTCAGCAGGTTGATATTCGAGGGGCCCGAGGAGGAACTGACGAAGACGGAATACGCTCAGCCTGCCATACTTACCGTCTCCATAGCAGCCTTTGAGGCCTTGAGGACTAAGTCCAACGATCTTCATCCGTCTTTCGTGGCAGGCCACAGCTTGGGCGAGTATACGGCGCTTGTGGCCGCGGGGGCGTTAAAGCTTGAGGATGGCGTCAAGCTGGTCAATATCCGAGGTAAGCTTATGCAGCAGGCCGTGCCCTTGGGCGTTGGAGCCATGGCGGCCATCATTGGCCTTGACAAGGAAACCGTTGAGGCTCTATGTCGCTTGGTCTCTGACAACGATTGCCTCTGCGAGCCGGCCAACTACAATTCTCTCCAGCAGATAGTTGTGTCCGGCCACCTTAGGGCAGTTGAGCGCGTTATAGAGTTGGCAAAAGAAAGGGGAGCTAAAAGGGCAGTAATGCTTAAGGTAAGCGCACCCTTTCATTCTTCCCTGATGCGACCAGTCGCAGAGGGGTTGGCCAAGGCCTTTGAGATGTGCGAGTGGCGAAGGCCAAAGTGGCCCGTGGTCGCCAACGTTAACGCTAAACCCTTGGAAGAGGTGAAGGAGATACAGGAGGCCTTGCTCCTCCAGAGCTACAATCCCGTGCTCTGGTCTCAGTCGGTCGAGTTCATGAGAGGCGCTGGCGTCGATGCTTTCCTCGAGATAGGTCCCGGAAGCGTGCTCGCGGGGTTGATCAAAAAGACGGTCAAGGATGCAAAGGTGTTTTCCCTTGATTCTCCCGATAAATTGGACGGGGCCCTTGATTTTATAGGGGGTGCTCAAGTAGAATGACTTCGGCTTGCAAGGTGGTCTTAATAACTGGTGCCAGCAGAGGTATAGGTAGGGCCATTGCAGTAAAGATGGGAAGCCTGGGTTATACAGTGGCCTTGAATTGCAGGTCCTCGGCCAAACAGGCCGAAGAGGTCGCATCCGAGATAAGAGCTTGCGGTTCGAGGACTGAGGTCTTTGTGGCCGACGTCACCGATGTGACAAGCGTCAAGGACATGTTTGACGCCGTGCGTGATAGGCTTGGTCCCGTTTCGGTGTTGGTCAATAATGCCGGTGTCGTCAAAGACAACCTGCTGATGAGGATGAAGGATGAAGAATGGGAAGAAGTGCTCAAGGCCGATCTGACTTCCGCCTTCTACTGCACGCGGGAGGCGATTCGCGACATGGCAAAGGCGAGATGGGGCAGGATAATATGCATGAGCTCCGTTGTCGGCCTGATGGGAAACGCGGGACAGGCTAACTATGCCGCCGCGAAGGCAGGCCTCATAGGCTTTGCCAAGAGCGTTGCAAGGGAATACGGCACCAGAAACGTAACTGTCAACGTCGTCGCGCCGGGTTTCATCGAGACGGACATGACCAGAGCGCTTGGCGACAAGTACAAAGAGGACTTCCTGCGGCAGGTCCCCCTGGGACGGGCCGGGAGGCCCGAGGACGTCGCAAACCTTGTGGCCTTTTTGGCTTCCGAGGAGGCTGGCTACATCACCGGTCAGGTGATAGCTGTAGACGGCGGAATGATAATGCAGTAACTTTTTGGAAGGAGGTGAACTTATAATGCGAGTCGAAGAAATCGAAAGCAAATTAAAGCAGATAGTGATGGACAGACTGGACGTCGATGAGGATCAGATTACGCCTGAAGCCTCGTTCGTCGAGGACCTGGGTGCCGATTCGCTCGACATAGTAGAGCTGATCATGGGCATCGAAGAGGAGTTCGATATCGAAATCCCCGACGAAGACGCCGAAAAGCTTACGACTGTCGGAGGAGCGCTGGAGTACATTAAGTCCAAACTTGGCGTGGAAGACTAAAAGGAAAGGCTCTTGCGGGTTTTCCTGCAAGGGCCCTTACTCCACTAAATCGAAGGAGTGAACAGCTTGAGAAGAGTGGTGATAACAGGGATTGGCGTCGTTAGCCCCATCGGGAATGGCAAGGAGGAGTATTGGAAGGCCTTAGAGGAAGGGAAAAACGGGGTAGGGCCTATTACGCTTTTCGATGTATCGGAATATCCGGTGAGGATTGCCGCCGAAGTAAAGGACTTCGATCCCGGACAGTGGATGGACAGAAAGGAAGTCAGAAAGACCGACAGGGTCATTCACTTTGCCGTGGCGGCGTCCGATATGGCCATCGAGGACGGCGCCTTGGATCTGAATGGCGAAGACCCCACGAGGGTAGGGGTATATCTGGGCAGCGGCGAGGGCGGAATAGGCACGAGCTTCCAAAACATCAAGACGTTGCTGGAGAAGGGACCGAATAAGATAAGCCCCTTTTTCATTCCCATGATGATAAGCAACATGCCTGCGGCTTATGTTGCCATTAGACATAATGCTAAGGGCCCAAGCCTGTGTGCTGTCACCGCCTGTGCGACTGCGACCCATACCATAGGAGAAGCGATATATTCCATAAGGCGAGGAGAGGCCGACGTGATCCTGGCAGGTGGCGCTGAGGCTGCGATCACCCCGATTGGCGTAGCCGGCTTTGCCGCCATGAAGGCACTCTCTTCGAGGAACGACGATCCCGAACATGCCTCACGTCCCTTCGACGCAGATCGCGATGGCTTTGTGTTGGGCGAGGGGGCAGGAGTTCTCATCCTGGAAGAATTGGAACATGCCAAAAGGAGAAACGCCAAGATATATGCAGAGCTCGTGGGCTATGGCAATACTACCGATGCTTACCATATAACGGCGCCGGATCCGGAGGGGGTTGGTGCCGTGAGGGCCATGAGCATGGCGGTCTCAATGGCCGGTTGGGATCTGGCCGATGTGGAGCTCATCAATGCCCACGGGACGTCGACGCCCCTCAACGACGCCATGGAAGCCAAAGCGATCAGGGCGCTCTTTGGGCAACACACCGATAACATATTGGTCCATTCGACCAAATCCATGATCGGACACGGCTTAGGAGCGGCAGGTGTTTTGGAATTGATAGCCCTGCTTTTGGCCTTCGAAAGAGGGGTTATACATCCCACCATCAACCTCGAGAGGCAAGACGAGGAATGTCCCATAAATGTGGTGGGCAGAGAGCCCGTCTACAGAAAGATCAGTCGTGCTCTCTCAAATAACTTTGGCTTTGGAGGACATAACGCGGTATTGGCCATACAGCGTTATGAGGGCTAGGGCAAAGGAAACAGGGCCAATTAGTCTAAGATTGGGCAAATTAGGGGAAGCGTAGCTGTCTTAAAAGCTGAGACAGAACTTCAGGCTTCCCCTTTTTTTCCGATGTTTTATTTTATGCAACCGGTTGCATAATAGCCGAACCTTTGCTATACTCTTTCAAAACCTGAACGCCTGTGGGGAGACGAATGCCATGAGGTTGAGAGAAAGCTTAGAAAGAAAGTTGAATAAAAGAAACATCGTAGGGATTGATAAGGGCTTCCTTGAGGATAACCTCTTGGAAGCCCCTTTTTTAAAGGAGGTGTAAGGAGAATGAGGTTGAAGGCTGTGGTTATGGACGATAAGGAAATGGACCTCACGATCAGGAGGATGGCTCACGAGATACTGGAAAAGTTGGGCGGTGCCCAGGATGCCGTGCTCGTGGGCATCCAAAGAAGGGGTGTGTATCTATCGCACAGGATCAGGGACGTCATTAAGTCGTCCGGTTACGGGGAAATGGGCTGCGGAGAACTGGACATAACTTTTTATAGGGATGATCTTTCGATGATGGCAGACCATCCCATGGTGCACAGCACATCCATTCCATTCGACATCACGGGAAAGGACGTTGTCTTGGTCGATGACGTGCTCTTCACGGGCAGGACGGTGAGGGCAGCCTTGGATGCCCTCATGGATATGGGCAGGCCAAGAAGGGTGTTGCTTGCCGTATTGGTTGACCGTGGACACAGAGAGCTACCCATACATCCCGATGTGGTTGGAAGAGTGGTCCCGACGTCGAGGGATGAACTTGTCGAGGTATACGTCAGAGAACTCGATGGCCGTGACGGAATTTCGATCGTGGCCAAGGAATAGGAGGGGAGTTTTATGGCGTGGAAGCATAGACATCTGGTCGATGTGGATGTCTTCAGCGAGGAAGATCTGTATACCGTACTTGAGGAAGCCGTCCGCATGGAGGAGGTCATGAAAAGGCCGCTGAAAAAAGTGCCGGCCCTCAGAGGGAAGGTAGTTGCCAACATGTTCTTCGAGCCGTCGACGAGGACGAGGACTTCCTTTGAGCTGGCGGAGAAGTTCTTGAGCGCCGACGTCATAAATTGGTCGTCATCCGGATCGAGCACGGCAAAGGGAGAATCCTTAGAGGATACGGCTAAAACTATCGAGGCCATGGGCGTCGATGCCGTTGTGGTGAGAAACAAACAAGTGGGCACTCCCGAATATCTCATCAAAAAGCTCAACGGGGCCTGCGTGATGAACGCCGGTGACGGCGCCAGGGCGCACCCAACCCAGGCGTTGCTCGACCTTTATACGGCCTGGAGGCATTTCGGCAGCTTAAGAGGGCGCAAGATGGCCATCGTCGGCGATATCCTTCACAGTCGCGTGGCGCGAAGCGATATATATGCCTTCTCAAAGGTGGGGGTGCAGGTGGTCGTATCCGGTCCGCGGTCGCTAGTGCCCCTTCACGTGTTTGACCTTGCCGAGTACGAACCTGACGTGAGAAAGGCAGTAAAGGGAGCCGACATGGTTTACGCCTTGAGGATTCAGCGCGAAAGACAGGAAGAGGGATTGTTTCCGAGCATCGACGAATACCACAACCAGTGGGGAATAAACGAAGAGGTGCTCTCTCATGCGAGCAAAGAAGCTGTAGTTATGCATCCCGGACCGATGAACAGGGGCGTGGAGATCGACAGCTTCGTGGCCGACGGAGACAGATGTCTGGTGCTTGATCAGGTCAAAAGCGGCGTGGCCGTCAGGATGGCCTTGTTATTTCTTTACTTGGCTGGAGGTGGCGATAGATGATCTGGTTGCGCAACGCTATGTTGTACGATGGAAAGACCTTGAGGGACGGCAGTTGGGACATTTGCATTGAAGGCAGTAGAATAGCCAAGGTTATCCCCTGTGAAGCGGAAAAAACGGCCTTAAAAAACGAGGGTGCAAGTTGCCTCGATCGCGATCTTAGGGGTTGTCTGGTATGTCCGGGATTCGTTGACATTCATGCTCATTTCAGGGATCCCGGACAGACATGGCGGGAAGACATAGAAAGCGGTTCTAAAGCAGCAGCTGTCGGCGGATTTACGCACGTGGTCGCCATGCCCAATACCGATCCGCCCGTAGATGATCCTTCGGGCGTTCGTTACGTAGCGGAAAAGGGAAGGCAGGCAGGGGGTGCCGTTGTGCTTCCGGCAGGCGCCGTGACCGTTGGAAGGCAGGGCAGGACAATCACCGAGATGATCGGCATGGCCAAGGAAGGGGCGGTGCTTTTTACGGATGATGGCTCCCCCGTGCTTTCGAGTAAAGCCATGCGCATAGCGCTTCTTTATCTAAAAGACCTAAACATACCCCTCATGGAGCATCCGGAAGAGGTAAGCCTGTCGGAGGGCGGCCAGATGAATGAAGGAAGGATAAGTGCCCTTTGCGGGCTAAAGGGCATCCCAAGGAGCTCTGAGATCATAGGCGTAGATAGGGCGATCGCACTCTGCAAGGAGACAAAGGGACGCCTTCACCTGACTCATGTCAGCACCAAAGAGGCGCTCGAGTCGATAAGAAAAGCCAAGGCAGAGGGGCTGAATTTGACCTGCGATGTAACGCCTCACCATCTCGTATTCGACGACGAGATGATAGTAAAGTCCGGATATTCTCCGGCCTTCAAGGTAAATCCTCCACTTAGGACCAAAGATGACGTCGAAGCCCTTTGGGAGGGCCTAAAAGACGGCACCGTGGACGCCATAGCCACCGATCATGCCCCCTATCATGTCGATGAAAAGGACTTGACCTTCGAGGAGGCCAAATTCGGCATTGCCTCGCTTGAGTGCGCCGTGGCCGTCGTGCTTGACGAGTGGGACAAGAGGGGAAAGCCCTTTGATTTAAGCAGGCTCCTTGGACTTTTTACGGCCGGTCCAGGTGGGGTAATTGGAATGGATAGGACGATAAAGGTCGGCGGCAAAGCCGACATCACGGTGATTGACCTAAATAGGGAACAAAAAGTTGACGTAAGAAGATGGAAGAGCAAGGCCAGGATCTCGCCTTACGACAGTTTGACGCTAAAGGGTTGGCCGGTGATGACCGTGGTTGCCGGAGAGATACGCCATGCGCTGTGATGATGGACTTGAACGATCCGGCATTTTAAGCGAAAAGGTTCGACTTGCAAAGGAGGTTTATTTGCTTCGCTTTGAGGTCGAGGGCTTTGTGTCCTCAATAATGCCGGGACAGTTTTTCATGATAGGACCCTGTCGGTGGAAAAGAGATCCCTTGTTACTGCGTCCATTTGCCGTGGCGGACAAAAAGGGCTATACTCTGGAGTTTTTGGTCAAGGTCGCAGGTTTTGGGACAAATGACATCGTCCGATGCGAGATTGGCTCTCCCTTTCGCCTGCGCGGTCCCCTGGGCAGGGGCGTCTTTAAGCCCCTGGGTAAAAGCGTGGCACTTGTAGCCGGGGGTATCGGCGTTGCCCCCTTGGTCTTTGCGCGTAAATATTATCCCAAAGTAGTTAGCAAGTTCGTCCTCGGCGTGCCCAACGGAGATTGGGCAGACGTGGCATCCTGGGTTAAATCTGAGTGTCCCGAAGTGGTAATAGCCTGCGATGACGGGACGATCGGCGAAAGAGGCACGGCCGCAGACGTGCTTTTAAATGGCAAATGGCCCATAGAAGAGGTGTGGGCCTGCGGGCCCGTGGCCATGTTTAAGGCTATTTATGCAGGACTCAATGGCAGAGTGCGCATCTTAGGGTCCTTTGAGTCGAGGATGGGATGTGGAATCGGGGGGTGTCACTCCTGCAGCATACCTACTAAGAACGGCATGACCGAGGTTTGTAGTCGCGGTCCCGTCTTAGACGTGGCGGAGGTTTGTCTAGATGAGCTTATCTGAGGCGAGCAAGGCGTTACAACCTGATATGAGCGTCTCCATAGGGGGCCTTGATTTGTCGTCCTTTCTCATAATTGCATCGGGCGTATGGCCCCACGATGTGACCTTTTGGAGGAAACCCTATACGGAAGGCGTTGGGGCCATTTGCAGCAAGGGCTTAACGCGATATCCAAAGGCGGGTAACAGGGGAGTCAGGATATGGGAAACGCCTTCAGGGTTGCTCAACAGCATAGGGCTTCAAAATGAGGGCCTGCAGGCATTCATTGAAAAGGACTTGCCGGAGATATCGTCCTCCGAAATCCCCGTGGTGGTCAACTTGGCCATCGAGACGCTAGAAGAGGCAAAAGAAGGCCTAATTATGTTAAGGTCGGTTGCCAATCGCATCGCAGCGGTTGAGCTTAACGTATCATGTCCCAACGTGGACTTTGGAGGAATGTCGTGGGGCTCAAGCGAGGAAGGCGTTTCTAAGGTACTTGAAGCCTTAAGGCCCATCTGGGAGGGAATGTTGTGGGTGAAGCTCACCCCGCAGGCCAAAGACTTGGTAGGCGTTGCAATGGTTGCCCAACGAAGGGGAGCTGATGCTGTGGTCGTATCCAACACGTGGCTTGGCATGGCCATGGATGTGGACAGAAAGAGGCCGGTTTTTGACCGTATCACGGCAGGCCTTTCGGGGCCTGCTGTTTTTCCTTTGGCGCTTAAAAGCGTTTACGATGTCGCAGGAGCCGTTTCCGTACCTGTAATAGGCTGTGGCGGCATCTCCTGCGGGAAAGACGCTTTGGCGATGCTTCTTGCAGGAGCTACGGCGGTAGAGGTTGGAAGTATGCTGCTTCATGATCTCCGTTGCATGAAAAACGTTTATCATGAAGCCAGGGAAAAACTGACGGAATGGGGCATGTCTTCTGTCAGGGATATTGTTGGAAAGGGAAGGAGAGGGGAAATTTGAGCGAAATCGTATTGGCATTGGATACCGAGGATTTGGCTTCCGCCGATAGGATGCTAGAATTATTGGGTTCAAAGCTGAAGTTTGTCAAGATCGGTCCCAGGCTGTTTTATCTGGGCGGAAGGAATTTTGTGATGTCGCTAAAAAACAGATGGAACGTATTGTTGGACGTCAAATTGCACGATATACCGAATACTGTGGGAGGAGCAGTTTCCGCCCTCGCCGAGATGGGAATATTTGGATTGACATTGCACGTGGCAGGCGGAGAGAAGATGCTGCGCGAGGCAGTAAAGAGGCGCGACGAAGTAAACCCTGATATGAAGATATTTGGCGTAACTGTCTTAACCAGCATCGACGAGTCGGAATGGGGCGCCTTGGCGCCGGGCTCGACGCTTGAAGAGGCCATAAAGGCCAGGACCAGGCTAGCCGAAAGGTCCGGCATAGATGGGGTCGTATGTTCGCCCAAGGATTTGACGACGGTAAAAGAGGTGTCAGGCAAGCTGCTGACATTAGTTCCAGGAGTCAGGCCGAAGGGTGCATCCCTTGACGATCAGGCCAGGATCATGACGCCCGCTGAGGCTAAAAAAAGAGGGGCGGATTTTATAGTCCTGGGAAGGCCGATACTTGCCGCCCCCGACCCCCTTGAGGCTTTAACCGGTATAATGAATGAGGTCGGTTAACATGGACGAGATGGACATAAGGGGAAAACTTATGGAGATGCTTACAGACAGCGGAGCGTTGCTTGAGGGCCATTTCTTGCTCACCTCGGGGCTTCATAGCGGCCATTACTTGCAGTGTGCCCTGCTTTTGCGCTTTCCTTGGTATGCATCCTTTGCGGGCGAAGAGCTTGCCAAGCTGATAAAGCCCCTCGGCCCAGAGATAATAGCAAGCCCCGCGCTGGGCGGAATAATAATAGGTCACGAGGTTGCGAGGGCGTTGGGCGTGCCCTTCATATTTTGCGAAAGAGAAGACGGCCGGATGAAGCTCCGTCGTTTCCCGACACCCGAGGGCATGAAGTTTGCCGTCATAGAAGACGTGGTTACCACTGGCGGCTCAGTGGCAGAGGTTGGCGAATTGCTGAAGTCCATGGGAGGAATATGGGTGGCCTCGGGATGCATCGTCGACAGGAGCGGACAGAATGGCTTTGCCAAACTGCCTGGGGAGCTTCTTAGCCTCGCGAAAATGTCCTTTCCCGTTTACAGGCCTGACGAATGTCCCCTTTGCGGGCGAGGACTTCCCCTGGTTAAGCCAGGCAGCAGAAAGCGCTAGTCCAATTAAAGGACTATCGGGTGGGAGATCGTAGCGTGAACGCAAAAGAAGGACAAGCAAGAACTAAAATCGAAAAGGTTTTGATGAAAGCTGCCGGCGTAGCTTTGGCGTCTTTGTTCTGCATCACGCTGGTCTTTCCTCGACCTGCTTCAGCCTTGCCCGAGGGTAAGAAAGTTGCCATAATCGTGGCCATGCCCCCTGAGGTGGCATTGCTTGTCGGGTTCATCGGGGGACAAATGGTGGACGTGCGTTCCAGATTTGATTGGGCGTCCGATGGAACGCTTGTAGTCCGCAGCGGAGGTTTCCCTAAAAATGCCGTCATCATCGCCTTAACTCCGAAAGAGATGGGCATCCCTAAGGGCGGGTACAAGGTAAAGTATCTCTATGAATTTTTGCCCTGCGAAAGGGATGAGTTCGACAAGTACTTCTTCGATCCGGCATCCTTGTCGTTCATGGCAAGTCGCGTTTTGGCCATCTTGGCCGAGATGGACCCCTCCATGTACGACTATTTTCAAAGGCGGTTGGCTGAATTTCAAAGCAGGCTGGACAGCGTGGTCAGCGTCGGCAGGGAGATACTGCAGGGCGTGCCCATTCTTGACCTGACGGGCCGTGCTCAGCTTTTGTTGAAAGCCTCAGGCGCCACAATTACCAGGCCAGGACCTGAGTTATTTGAAATGTGGAAAAGGGGCGACGGCGAAGCGGAGTTAACGCAACTCATTCAAGGGGCAAAACTCCGTAACTGCCTTGTGGTCGCAGACGTTTGGTCGCCTAGGACGGTCAGGGAAAAGACGTTAAACGTCTCATGCGGGGTGTTGCTGCCGGCACCAAAGGTCGAAAATATGTGGATATCCTACTTGCATGACCTCTATCTGACGATCTGGAACCGATTTAAGGCCCTTGGGCAACCTAAAGATGCCCAAGGGGCCTTTCATTCTATCTCGATCTTCCCGCAGCCTTGCACGGCCTCACCTATGATGCTGCTTTCTTCGAATCCTGCATCTTTGATCAATTTTAGCGCCTCATTTGCTATGGAAGGATCGACGGCCAGAAGCAGTCCGCCAGATGTCTGGGGATCGAACAATACATCCCGCATATCTTCGTCGAGCGACTCCAAGTTTGCCGCCTTGCCCGCCTCGGTGTAGTAAGCCTTATTGCGGTAAGCTCCTGCAGGGACCAAGCCCATGGAGACCTTCTGCAATACGCCTTTAAGCAGGGGTATTTCTTTTGCGTATAACTTTATGTTGATGTCGTCACCGAGCATGTCCGCCAGATGTCCGATCAGCCCAAAACCCGTGACATCCGTGCAGGCGTGAACTTTGCACCGTATCTCTTTGGGCAAGCGCAAGGGAAGGTCGTTAAGCTGCGTCATCACTGATATCAGGTTGTTCGCCTCATCATCCTCAAGCATATCGGCCTTTAGGGCCGTTACCAGCACTCCGCTTCCAAGAGGTTTGGTAAGTATTAGTTGATCCCCAGGTCTAGCTCCCCTTGTGTACCATATTTCCGTGAGGGGCACTTCGCCGTATACGACCAGGCCGAATTTGGGCTCTTCGTCCTCTACGGTGTGTCCCCCTGCCACAATGGCTCCTGCCCTTGTCGTCCTTTCCATGCCTCCCTCCAGAATGGAAGAGAGCATCTCCAGGGGCAGACAATTGATGGGAAATCCAACGACATTTAGGGCAAGCAAAGGCCTTCCCCCCATGGCAAAGACGTCACTTAGGGAGTTTGCCGCGGCGATCTGTCCCCAGACATAAGGGTCATCTACGACGGGGGTGATGATGTCAACCGTAAGAACAGCGGCACGTTCGTCGGACAAGACCCACAGGGCAGCATCCTCTCCGCCCCTCCATGAGGAAAGCAACCTGGGGTGATCCTGCGGCGTAAACCTATCGAGCAGTTTATTGAGGTCCGCCGGACCCAATTTGGCTGCTCAACCGCTTGTCCTGGCCAATTCGGTCAAACGCAATTACGTCACCCCCTTTTTCTTACATGTATGACATCGCCCGTAGCTATCGAATGCAACGTGCCTGACGCTAAGACCTGCAGTGCCCCTTCTTGGGTTATATCTATGGCTTGCCCTGTAATGGACCCTTCATCCAAGATAATGGTTACGGTAGAGCCCAGAGTCGTGCAGTGCCTTTTGTAACTGTCCAATATATCTTCCTGTCCTTCTTTAGTCTCAAGTTGCGCAATCCTAAAAAGGAGCCTTTCGGCGGAGAGGGACAGCAAACCTTCGAGATCCACCTCGTTTCCGATTATCTCCTTCAGGCAGACGGCGATGTCCTTCAGCTCATGCGGAATCTCGGCATTTACGTTTACGCCCACGCCAATTATTACGCGATGAACGTCTGTGCCGCAGCTTGCGGCCTCGCTTAATATACCACAAAGCTTTTTGTCTCGATATAGGATATCGTTTGGCCATTTCAGGTCGCAGGATATATCGGCAATCTCCTTTAAGGCTTCCCTCATTGCCAGCCCGGAGGCGAGGCTTGCGAGTTGGGGAAAACGAACTTCCAGGTTTTCGTAAAAGAGGGAAAAATATAGTCCGCCCCGCGGAGAATGCCAGATCCTTTCCCTTCTTCCCCTGCCCTTTAGCTGTTCCTTGGCCCACACGACGTAGGTGTCATGTTTATATCTGTCGTAAAGCACCTTGGCCATGCGTTGCGTCGATTCTACGCAATTGAACTCATACAGGGGAATGTATCCTCTATCCGTCTTTAATTTTTTCATTATAAATGACATTGTTCGCCATGCTCCCGCTCGTCTAAGTTCGTGTCGATGTTATAATAAATTTTACCCCAGGTATGAAGAATGCATTAATTTGGGAGGAATGTCAATGGAACTTAAGCCTATTTCAACTGTCTTGGAGGAACTGCGCTCGTCCATAAATGAGCTGCGGGGAAGCCTTTGACGTAGATTCGATAAAAAAGCAGGCAGAGACCTTGCTGGAGAGGGCGTCATTGCCTGATTTTTGGGCCTCTTCTGATGCTCAAGGCGTAACACAAAAACTATCTTACCTGCAGGACAAGCTTGACCAGTGGCAAAAGATGGAGAGTGCATATGAAGAGCTGGTCATCTTAGCGGAGCTCATCGGAGAGAGCGACGATGAAGAGCTTTTGGCTGAATTTTACGAAAAGGCATCCCGTCTTCAAAGGGAAATAGAATCCGTAGAGATGGAGCTCTTGCTCGACGAGGAATATGATAAGTCTAACGCGATCCTGACGGTACATGCGGGTGCAGGCGGTCTGGACGCCCAAGACTGGGCGGAGATGTTGTTTAGGATGTACTTGCGCTGGGCGGAAAGGCACGGTTACGAGACGCAGGTCATAGATGCCTTGCCCGATGAGGAGGCCGGAATAAAGTACGCCACCGTGCTTATAAGGGGTTTCTGCTCATACGGTTACCTTAAGGCCGAAAAGGGCATACACAGATTGGTGAGGATATCCCCCTTCGATTCGTCCAAAAGAAGGCATACCAGTTTTGCCTCTGTGGAGGTAATGCCGGAGTTGCCCGACGACGTGGACATAGAGATCAGGCCGGAGGACATAAAGATGGAGACCTTTAGGGCAAGCGGCGCTGGGGGACAGTACGTCAACATGACCGACTCGGCTGTGAGGCTCATACATGTCCCTACGGGCATAGTGGTCACTTGTCAGAACGAGAGATCGCAGCACATGAACAGGCAGATGGCCCTGCGACTTCTCAAGGCCAGGCTCTACGAAAGATATCAGCAGGAGAAGCAAAAGAAGCTTGAAGATCTCCACGGAGAGAAGAAGGAGATAGGTTGGGGCAGCCAAATTAGATCGTATGTATTGCATCCTTACACCATGGTAAAAGATCATCGTACCGGCTATACGTCCTACAATGTCGATTCGGTCTTAGATGGCGATATTGACGACTTCATATTTGCCTACCTGAGGATGCGCAAAAACCTAATAAAGGCCAAGGGGGCTTGAAGATGTTTGCTCATAAAAATCGTTTTTTCGCGATATTTGCGGCATTTGTTGCGGCTTTGACGTTGCTTTTTTCTGCCGGTGAGTCTGTCGCCTTATCCTTTAAGCCAAGCGTTCCGATATTTCCTTTGAATGAGCTTCGGCCCGGCATGCGCGGAGAGGTGATCACCGTGATAAAGGGCCTGGAGCGCATCTCCTTTCCGGCCGAAGTTATCAGCATAATCCCCAGCACCGGGGAACCTCAAAAACTCGTCCTCATACGTGCAAGCGGCCCTCTGGTTGAGAATATAGGGGGAATAGCTGCAGGCATGAGCGGCAGTCCCTTTTTTATAGACGGCCGCTTAGTGGGGGCCATAGGTTACGGTTGGGATTTCAGCGATCATAATTTGGGGTTAGTCACGCCCATCGAAGAGATGAGTAAGGCTTGGAATTGGCAGGCCGATAGGTCGATGCAGAAGGGCAAGGTCCAGTTCAACCAGAGCAAAAGCGCACCTCTGATCGTATCAGGCATTGGAGCTAGAGGGGCAGAGAAGTTGTCCGGTGATTTAAACTGCAAGGTAGAACCTTTGCCCTTCGACATGCCTCCGGGCGGAATAAAAGTGGATTACGCCGCTAAACTGCATCCGGGGGATTCTGTTGGGGCGCTTCTTGCCTGGGGTGATGTGAACGTCGGTGCGACGGGCACCTTAACGGCTGTCGATGACAAGGGCAACTTCCTGGCCTTTGCCCATCCCTTTCTTAACAGGGGAAATGTATCATATCCCCTGACCCGCTCGTGGGTCCACGACATCGTGCCAAGCATCAAAAGCCCCTTTAAATTGGGAAGCCCTGTCTCGATAGTGGGGATCGTAAGTCAGGATAGGCCTCAAGCCATAGCCGGGCGAATTGGTCAATTCCCGCAGGGCGTGGAGGTATCCGTCAGGTTCTCCGACGATTCGGGGGCGACCGCCTTCAAACGCTTCCAAGTCGTAAACGATCCCTTCCTCATGAATCAGATACTCCCGGGGGCGTTGCTTGGATTATTTGACGACCTTTGGGGCAGAATCGGAGAGGGAACGGGTTTTGTCACCGTCAAGGTAGAGGGGAAGGGATTCGTGGAAGGCTTTACGAAAAAAAATGTGTACTTTTCGGACAGCGACCTGATGGATCAGATAGTCAGCCGTGAGATCATGAGATTGGTATCGTCTATGTCTCTAAATAGGTTCAAGGAAATTGAGCCTCTCGGAATACACGTAGAACTTCAGGTTACAAGAGAGCCCCAAGTCGTATACATTGAGAAACTGGACATACCTAATAAAGATAACGTCAAGCCGGGCCAGGACCTGGAAGTGCAAGTGACACTGAGGAAGTTCCGTGGCGAGCAGGAGATAAAGAAGCTGTCGTTAAAGGTTCCCGATAAGGCCTCGGGATTGTGCGAGGTAGTGGTCAGGGGCGGAGGCATAGCCGAGCCGTCTCAGATTTCTCTCATGTCGGGATGGAGGGCCATAACTTCTTTTAAGGAGTTCTTGAACGAAATCAATGCCGAGGAATCCAACAATCAAGTGATCGTGGAATTGCTGTATGGGCCGTTGCTTGAGCAGGAAGGCGATGAGGGAGGAGAAAACATCCCCCTGGATGAGGAGTACGAACTGGTATCGGAGATGAAAAAGCGCAGGATGGAAGAGGGAACGCTTCGCATATTTGAAACCGATCATTACGTGGAAGGGCTACTGCGGCGTTCTTTGACCATAGCCGGTGAGGGACAGGAAGATCAGAATCCCTAAAGCGGGAAGGTAAGGAAGGGCCATGTATAAATGGATTGGAATCCTGGGCAAGGCTGTCGTGTCCTTTTTGGATTTGTTGGGGTGGATAGCCTCATTGGCAACTCATGTGTTGGTTCATTGGCCGCTTGCCAAATGGGATACCCGTGCCATAGCCGAACAGCTTGAGAGGGTGGGTGTTCAGTCGGTGTTCATGGTCTCAGTCATAAGCGCCTTTACCGGCATGGTGATGGCCGTACAGACCTTAGACCAATTTTTGAGGTTCGGAGCTTCAAGATATATAGGCGGAGTGATCGCCTTAAGCATGGTAAGGGAAATGTCTCCCGTCTTGACCGGCATTGTCGTCGCGGGAAGGGTAGGGTCTTCCATGGCGGCCGAGATAGGCACGATGAAGGTCACGGAACAGCTGGACGCCCTAAGGGCCTTCGGATTGGACGAGTACGTCTTCGTGGGATTGCCAAGAATCTTGGCCAGCCTGATAATGGTGCCTATTTTGACCATATATTCCATGGTCGTCGGGACATTTGGAGGGTATCTCTACGTTGCGGTCCGTGGCGTGCATTCGCTCATGTTCAGGGATTCCATAAGGATCTTGGTATCGACGTATGACATAAACGGAGGGTTAATTAAATCCCTAGTATTTGGATTCGTAATTGCCATAGTGGCCTGTGCCTGTGGATTTCGGGCTCAAGGGGGCGCAAAGGGGGTCGGCGAGACCACGACCCTTGCCGTCGTATGGAGTAACATGTTTATTTTGATCCTTAACTATATGCTTTCGACCGTTCTTTTTGGAGGAAGGGTCTAATGGAAGAGGAAATATTGCGCCTGGAGGGCATTAAAAAATCCTTTGGCGACAAAATCGTCTTGAAAGGCCTTTCCCTTTCTGTTAATAAAGGGGAGATAGCCGCCTTGATGGGACCTTCCGGGTGTGGCAAGACGACCGTGCTGCGATCGATATCAAGATTGATTGAGCCGGATGACGGCAAGATAATTCTTTATGGAAATGATATAACTCACCTTTCCGAGAGAGAATTGATCGAGATACGCAAAAGAATTGGCATAGTATTTCAAGGCGGAGCCCTGTTTGACTCCATGACCGTTTTCGAGAACGTGGCATTTCCCCTTCGCTACTGCCTGGAGATCAAAGACGAAAAAAGGATGCGTGAGATGGTGTCTGCTATGCTTGAGTCTGTAGAGCTGTCCGGTATAGAGGACCTGATGCCTGCCGATTTGTCAGGCGGGATGAGAAAGAGGGTAGCCCTTGCCCGTGCACTCGTTTACAATCCTTCGTTTCTATTGCTGGACGAGCCGACGACCGGGTTAGATCCTCAGACGGCTAGGCACATAGATCGCCTAGTGGCCAATTTGAGCAGGAAATATAACGTATCTGCCATGACCGTTACCCATGATGTGGTGTCCGCTCTCGGAATCGCCGATCGCATATTCCTCATGAAGGAAGGGGATATCGTATGGCAGGGAACACCCGAGGAGTGGGAAGCAAGTAATGATCCGGAAGTCGCCGCATTTCTTTTGGGCACTAAATCGATACGCCAAAGGGGGAATGCCCCATGAAACGCGAGATAAAGATCGGCCTTGTCGTGTTCTTTGGCCTGGTGTTGCTCGGTGGATTGATCTTTGTGTCGGGCGGTCGCCTGGTGCATGAGAAGGGCTACATATTGGAGGTCTTGCTGTCCGATGCAAAGGGCCTACCGCCTGGAGCTCCAATTTACATATCCGGTGTCGACTCGGGCTATATAAAGGATGTTCTTTTAACCGATGATGGAGTAAAAGCGCTAGCCTTCATAAAAGGAGACATAAAGATACCCTCCGACAGTCAGTTTTTCGTGCAGGGAGGGGGACTTCTTGGAGAATCTTCCCTCCAGATAAGGAGAGGAAGGAGCGATGAATTTATAGTGCCGCCGGGCCCGGTAAGGGGGGTAGCCACTCCTGACGTATGGAGCGTATTGGCGGAAATAGAGCAAAACTTGAACTCCCTTCGTTCCTTTTTGGATGGCATAAGCGGGCTTGTCGGAGACGAGGAGATGGAAGATCTAAAAAGGGCTGTGAAAGAGCTACCTTATTTTTTAAGCGACGCTAGGGAAGCTTCCAGGCGATTGGGAGAGCTTGCAGACCAGGGAAAGGTCTTTTTGGCCGACAGCCAAAAGCGCATGGGCACTTTTTTTGACAGCGCCAACGATCTGGTGTCGAATGCCAATGTAATGCTTGAGGAAAACAGGCAGGATTTAAGAGGAGTGATCAAGTCAGCCAGAGACCTGACCTATAGGTTGAGCCTTATCGTAAGACAATTGGATGAAGATAGCCCCTTTGCCAGCGACATTAAAAATCTCATGAAAAACATGAGCGATGCGGCGTCGGCTGTAGAACAGTTTGTAAATGAACTCGATGCCACCTTCTTCGGCGCAGAGGAGGACAAACAAGCGAAGGGAAACCTGCCCAAATTGCTGCAAGACGTCAAGGAAACCCAGGAAGTTGCGCAAAAGGCTTTGAAGACCATCCAAAAGATGGAGGTCAAAGGAGATGTCTCTCTAAGAGGAAAGACCTTTGGCAAGGGCGATGACGCCTATGCAGACGTCAATGTGGCAATCGGCATGAAAGATAGACCTACCTTTTTGCTCTTTGGCGTAGACGATATAGGAGACGGAAGCGATTTTTCGTTCAGCTACGGATATAAGTGGCATTCGCTTTCCCTTTGGGGAGGGCTGGTGCGAGATGATCTTGGGCTTGGGTTTAAGTGGGGAGACCCTGCTTTATTTCCGCTGCAATTGATAGGCAAATGGTGGGATGACGGATCGGGGGCATGGTCACTTGAAGGACGTCTCAGGCTTAGGGACGGATATGGGCTGCTGTTTCGCCATGACGAACTAGACGACGAGAGGCGCGAGTCGGTTGGTGTATACTACAACTTTTGAGGGTGGTATGGTTGTTCATTACATTTGAGGGGATCGATGGTTCAGGCAAATCTACGCAGGCATCGAGATTGTACGAGCATCTGTCCAATCTGCTTGGGAAGGGCATGGTGCTTTTAACCCGAGAACCGGGGGGTTGGAGCCATGGCGACATGCTGCGTGAACTTCTGCTCCATCACGAATGGCGCTCCTGGAGCGAGTTTTTTCTCTTCATGGCCGATAGATACGAGCACGTGCACGAGCAGATAATGCCGGCCTTATCCAATGGCTTGACGGTGATATGTGAGCGCTACATCGATTCAACCCTTGCTTATCAAGGTTGGGGCAGGGGATTGCCCGTGGATGAGATGAAAAGGCTTTTTTCCATCATGATGCTACCCGTGCCGGACCTCACCGTATGGCTGGATGTACCTATAAAAACGGCTATGGATAGGATAAGGTCCAGAAAAGCACCCGATCGCTTGGAGGAGGAGGGCTTTCTCTGCAGGGTGCGGCACGGTTATGTGAAGGTCTTTGAAGAGGACCCCCAAAGGATCAAACGAGTCTCTTCCGATAGGGATAAGGACGTAGTCTTTGTTGAAATTTGTAAGCTGGTGGAGGCCTTCATGGATGAAAGTGGAAAGCGGCGATAGTAAGGGTCGACGTTACAGGATAACTCCCTCGTCGAAGGAAGCTTCTCGCTTTGACGGCAAGGTCGCCGGTGAGGGAAGGGGTTCCTTTGATGAATGTTACGATAGAGAGGAAATAAAGATGATGCTAAGCGAATTGGATGATGTCGGCATGATGCTTTCCAGGTTTCCTTCCAAAGACCTCATAAACAGGTACAAGTCGCTCGTGCGGCGGATAGTGGGCATGATCCTGGAGAATATGAGAGTTAAGAAGGAGTTTGGTTTTTCCCCGCGCAGCAATAAAATGTTTACGTTAATAGAGAAAGCCGAGAAATCCGTTGCAGAGTTAGAAGAAGCCCTGAATAAGGAGCGCGAAAAAATGATAATATTGAACTTGATTGAGGAGATAAAGGGATGTCTGATCTCTTTGCTGCTATAAAAGAGAGCGAGCCCTACAAGGCGTTGCTCTCTGCCTTTGCCTCGTCGCGTGCGCCTCATGCCATCTTGGCGCAGTCGCCTGCCTTATTTCATGAAGCCCTGGCTGTTGAAATAGCGCGTCTTTACCTTTGCGCGAACGGTTCCGGCGACGATGATTGTGCCTCCTGTCTCAGCTGGAAGGGAGGGGAACATCCCGACTTCATACGTCCCCTCCAGTGGGATAGGCCACCGGGGATAGACGATTGTAGAGCTATGGCAGGCGAATTGTACCTTGCGCCCGTTATAGCGCCAAGGCGTTTTGCAGTCATTCCCAATGCGGGGAAGCTGTCCCTTCCGGCTGCCAACAGTTTGCTTAAGATATTGGAAGAGCCCCCCTCCTGGGGAGCCTTGCTGCTTCTCAGCGAAGAGATGAGCTTGCTGCCCACTATCAAAAGCAGGACGTGGCATTTAAAATTTGACTTTGAGGAAGAACTGAGCCCTTTGCCCTTGCCGAAGACCAGGGACGAATGGTTGTCAACCATTGCCCGTGCGTCCAAAATGTCTTTTCAGGAAGCTGCTGCAACGCTCGAAAGGTGGATTAAGCATTGCCTCGAGGAAGGCGACTTAGTAAGGGCAGAGAAGTTAGGGAAAGTAGAGCTGTTGTTTGAGAAAGGGCGGTTACCCGTTTACATGGCCTTCGATCTACTTTTCGGTTTTTTGGAGGAGGATTTGCCCGATGAATTATTTGGTCATTTTCGGTAAGCCCCGAATTTTTGGGTTGCTGTCAAACTTAGATCAGGAGCTAAAGAGGGACACAAACGTAGTCATCGAAAGCCTCAGGGGACTTGAGATTGCCTGCCTGGCTGGCATTTTAACCGACGAACAGGTGCAAAAATACAGGCAAAGGTTTGAGTTCCTTGAGGAAAATGGCGAGCCCGATGACGGTCTTCAGATGAAGCCCGTAGAACCGCCGCTGCAGGATGTGGCCTTTGTACGAATTGCCCAGGAGGAAGACATTTGCGAGGCAGCCAAGCAGAGGCAGGAGGAAGATGAAGCCCTGCCGCTTGTCAGAGACATGCTTAAAAAACATGCCCTTCCCATGAAGATCGTGGACATGGAGTATCTCCTGGATCGTAAAAAGCTGTACTTTTATTTTACGTCCGAACACAGGATAGATTTCAGGTGCTTTGTGAAGGAGCTTGCAAAGGAGTTCAAGACCAGGATTGAATTAAGACAGATCGGCGCAAGGGATGAAGCGAGAATCCTTGGCGGACTTGCTCCCTGCGGAAAGGAGTGCTGTTGTAGCTATTGGATGCTCCAGTTTTTTCCCATATGCATAAGAATGGTCAAGGAGCAAAACCTTGCCTTGAATCCCTCGAAGATATCCGGCCTATGCGGCAGGCTGATGTGCTGCATGAGCTACGAGTATGATATGTATAAGGAACTTTGGCAGGGCTTGCCCAATCCGGGCACCAAGATAAAGACGCCCTCCGGGAACTATCAGATCGCTGGCGTTGACGTTATAAACAAGGCGGTTAGAATCAGAAGCCCGGAAGGTCTGGAATTTTTAGTGCCCAAGGATGAGTTTGAACTCTTTAAGAAGACCGTCGAAGGCGGGCAGAAATGGCCCCTGCACGTTGAATCTGTCGTTACCGTAGAAGCGGACAGTGGTGAGGCTGTCTCCAAGAAGAATTCCAATAAAAAAAGAAAGTCGAAGAAGTAAATGAGGTGATATGGTGGCATTAATCGGTTCAATAAAGGATAAACTGCAAAAGCTTCAGAAAAGTTGGTTTGGATTGGGATCGCTTTTTTCAGGCGGCAAGATCGATGAGTCGTTCTGGGAAACCCTCGAAGAACAGCTGCTTTTGGGAGACGTTGGGGTGGATCTTACCGAGGAGTTAATCGCCAAGTTGCGCGAGGTGGCCAAGGGATCGAACGTAAAGGATGCGTCGGAATTGAAGGCGAAGTTCATCGATCTCATCGTGCAGGAGTTAGAAGAGATACCAGGAATGGGAAAGCCAATAGAAGTTAAAAACAAGCCCACCCTGGTCCTGATCGTAGGCGTCAACGGAAGCGGAAAGACTACGACGGCTGCTAAATTGGCGTATAAGTTTAAGCAACAAGGCTACAGCGTATTGCTTGCTGCCGCCGATACCTATCGCGCTGCCGCGATCGATCAGCTGAAGGTCTGGGGGGATAAGATCGGTCTGCGTGTAGTTGCCCATAAGGTGGGAGGAGACCCTGCGGCCGTCATATATGACGCCATCGAAAGTGCCATAGCAAGTGGAACGGATATGGTGATAGTGGATACGGCGGGGAGGCTCCATACCAAGCACAACCTCATGGAGGAGTTGAGAAAGGTAAAAAGGGTGATTGAGAAAAGGTTGCCCGATGAGCCCTCCGAGTCGCTGCTGGTGCTGGACGCCGTAATGGGACAGAATGCCTTCTATCAGGCGGAGGTCTTCAACGAAGCATTAAAACTGACGGGCGTTATCTTAGCTAAATATGATAACGCTGCAAAAGGTGGTATAATTCTCGCGGTTGCCCAAAAAATGTCCCTCCCGATCCGCTATGTGGGATTGGGGGAGGGGATTGAAGATTTAGAGCCCTTCGAACCAAGAGCTTTTGTCGAAGCTCTGCTTTCTTAAGAATATGCTAAAGGGGGTCTGGACTTGGAAGAGGACAGTTCAAAGCTCGTCGTTCTAAACGAAAAATCCACGGTCGTGGATTCCCTGCGCGCCCTATATCGCACTACGTTCAAAGTTGCGAAACTGACGATTGAGGGCAGGCCATGTTTTATCACCAAGGATGAGCTCGTGGCAGCCTTGGAAAGGGGATTGGGGAACATGCCTCTCGATCAGGTGCTTTCCCTTGATAGCTCGCGATCTTCGGAAGCTTGCGCTGATTGCGAGATGATGCCCTTTCCCTTGCTTAAATTGGAGGATGGTGTGCTGCAGGCCAATCAAGCCGCTAAGGACTTAATGGGGCCCGGCATTATCGAGACAGGAGAGTTGTCAGATTTTGATTACACCTTGTTAGAGCTGGAAAGTGGGGAGACAGTCTCCATCGAGCCATTGGGTTATGGCTACTTCACCGCCAGAAGGTTGAACGAAGAAGAGGTCAGGCGAATCTTTGAGACAGCAAGGTGGGCGGCCATCGGAAAGGCCCTTTGGCATCACTTGGAGACGCAGGGAATGACTCTGACGTTAGAGACGAAGCGCAGAAGGGGATATATCCCATTGGTCTTGGATGGCGTTGAGTTCGGTTATTTGGCCTGCAGGAAGCCGAAGAAGACGCGAACAACAACGAAGAAGGCAGACGGCGATGACACCTCCATTAGTTAAGTTGATAGTAGGTTTTCTGTATCCCGACGAGGATCTTTATCTGTGGACCGTGAGGGAGCTTTCTTCTCTTTGGGGCAGGATAGAGAGGAAAAGCCCGCGGTACCCCTTTGATCATACCGATTATTATCGAGACATAGCGCCCATCCTTTATAAGGCCTTCGTCAGCTTTGAGGGGCTTTTTCCGGCAGATCGTTTAGTTAGGTGGAAGCGCCAGGCCATCGCTCTGGAGGCTGAAAGCGGACCCCAAAGAAGGGTAAACATTGATCCCGGTTACATCGATGGGGCAAGGCTAGCTTTGGCCTCGACCAAAGACCATGCCCATAGGGTATACATATCTGACGGCATATTTGCCGAGATTACCTTGAGGTTCATGTTTGGAAAATGGGTTTCCTACGATCATACCTTTCCGGACTTCAAAAGCGGTCTCTACGATGGCTTTTTGAGCTCAGTCAGGAACGACTGGTTGTCTGACATGAGAAGAAAAAGGAGGACAGCAACGTGATAGAACGTTACGAAACCGAGGCAATGCGCCGCATTTGGAGCGAAGAAAACAAGTATCGTGCCTGGTTGAGAGTGGAGCTGGCCGTATGTCGGGCCTGGGCAGAGGAAGGCACAATCCCCATGGAGGTTTACGATGTCATTAGTAAAAAGGCCTCCTTCGACATCGATCGCATAAGGGAAATAGAGTCAAGGGTTCATCACGACGTAATCGCCTTCGTCTCCTGTGTCGCCGAAAGCGTGGGCGAACATGGGAGGTTTATCCATCTGGGCCTCACCAGCAGCGATGTTCTGGATACGGCATCGGCGTTGCTGCTTAAGGACTCCCTTGACGTGGTTACCGGGGAGCTGACCTCCTTGAAGGACAAAGTCCTTGAAAAGGCTTTTATCTACAAACACACGCCCTGTGTGGGGCGAACTCACGGAGTTCATGCGGAACCGATGAGCTTTGGCTTAAAGCTTTTGAATTGGTATTCGCAGTTAGAGCGGTCCGAGGAACGGTTGAAGCTGGCTTACAAACAGATAAATTACGGCAAGATATCAGGTGCTGTGGGAACATATGCTCACTGCCCTCCCTCCATAGAACAAAGGGCATGTTCCTTCCTGGGTTTACAGCCGGCACAGGTGTCCAATCAGATATTACAAAGGGATAGACATGCTTTTCTCCTGCAGGTGCTTGCCCTGCTTGGTTCCTCCATGGAAAACATGGCCTTAGAGATAAGGCATCTCCAGCGCACAGAAGTGCTGGAGGCCATGGAGCCATTTTCTAAAGGGCAGAAGGGGTCATCCGCAATGCCTCACAAGCGAAACCCCATACTTTGCGAGCGAATATGCGGCATGGCCAGGCTGCTTAGGGGATATTCCCTTAGCGCCATGGAAAACGTGGCCCTTTGGCACGAGCGAGATATAAGTCACTCCTCGGTTGAACGGGTTATTTGGCCTGATGCATTTCATATAGCGCATTACATGCTGTCGCTCCTAAGACGCGTAGTAGATGGCCTGGAGGTAAACGTCGACAGGATGGCCAAGAACATAAACTTGACCAAGGGCCTTGTTTTTAGCCAAAGAGTGTTGCTGGCTTTGGTAGACAGGGGCGCAAACAGAGATGAAGCCTACGAGGTCGTCCAAAAATATGCGCTCAAGTGTTGGGATGGCGAAGAGGGCTTCAAGGAAATGCTGTCTCGCGATCCGCTGGTGATGTCGTTGCTGACGAAGGAGGAGTTAGACGGCCTTTTCGACGTGAACTATTATCTGCGCTTCGTCGACGATATATTTGATAGATTTAAATAGCTGGAGGTGTGCGATTTGAACGTTCCCGATAGGAATATGGCCTTAGAGCTGGTCAGGGCAACGGAAGCAGCAGCCATGTCTGCAGGTCGGTGGATGGGGCGTGGCGACAAAAATGCGGTGGATAGGGCTGCCGTCAATGCCATGAGGTACATGTTGAACACCGTTTCAATGGACGGCGTAGTGGTCATAGGGGAAGGCGAGAAGGACCAGGCTCCTATGCTCTTTAACGGCGAAAAATTGGGCCTGGGGTGCGAGCCGAAGGTGGACATAGCGGTGGATCCGGTGGACGGCACGACTCTTACGGCATTGGGAAGGCCAAATGCAGTGAGCGTCGTGGCGGTTGCGGAGAGCGGAACGCTTTACAGTCCTAAGCATATTTTTTATATGAATAAAATAGCGACCGGTCCCGAGGCCGGAGATGTCATAGACATCGAGCTGTCGGCCACGGAAAACATTAAGCGCGTCGCAAAGGCTAAGCGCAAAGCCGTCGAAGATGTTACCGTAGTTGTGTTAGACAGACCCCGCCACGAGGAATTAATTGGGGAGATAAGATCTTTGGGCGCCAGAATTAAGCTCATCCCCGACGGTGATGTGGCCGGAGCGCTCATGACCTGCAAGGAAGACAGCGGCGTTGATCTTCTTCTTGGCATAGGGGGATCCCCGGAGGCCGTCATATCTGCCTGTGCGATCAAGTGCATCGGGGGCAATTTTCAATGCAAGCTTTGGCCCAGAAACGAAGAAGAAAGGGTCCGTTGCCTTGAGCTGGGGATGGATGTAGACAAGGTACTTTATATAGACGACCTAGTCAGGAGCGATAACGTGTTTTTCGCCGCCACAGGCGTGACCGACGGGGAGTTGCTCAAGGGAGTCAGGTACGGCGGGGAGGCCATATTTACGCATTCGCTTGTAATGAGGTCCAAAAGCGGCACCGTCAGATACGTGGAGGCCATACATAAAAGCAGGAAGTTATACGAGATAAGCGGCGTAGATTATCGTACAAGTCAAATATAGGAGGGATGAACATGTTATCTGATATCGAGATAGCTCAAAGGTCAAAGCTTAAACCAATACTTGAAATAGCCAAGGAGCTGGGCATTCCAAATGAATACCTATTCCCCTACGGCCACTACAAGGCCAAGGTGGATGTGAATTTCCTAAAGAAGCTTGAAGATCGCCCTGACGGTAAGCTGATCTTGGTCACTGCTACTACCCCAACTCCTGCAGGAGAGGGAAAGACCACGACTACAGTTGGGCTTACCCAGGCTCTGGTAAAGCTCGGCAAAAAGGCCATGCTATGCCTTAGGGAGCCTTCCTTAGGCCCCTGCTTTGGAGTAAAGGGAGGCGCTGCCGGCGGCGGTTACTCCCAGGTATTGCCCATGGAGGAGATCAACCTTCACTTCACGGGAGATATACATGCCGTTGAATCGGCCCACAACTTGCTTGCAGCTTTGCTCGACAACCATCTGCATCAGGGGAACGCCTTGAACATAGATCCCAGGGAGATAACCTGGAGGCGTGCCATGGACATGAACGAGAGGGCCCTGAGGAATATAGTGATAGGGCTTGGCGGCAAGGCGAATGGCGTGCCGAGGGAGTCGGGATTTGACATAACGGTGGCCTCGGAGGTCATGGCCATACTTTGTTTGTCTAAGGACATATCTGACCTCAAGGAGAGGCTGTCCAACATAGTGGTTGGATACACCACGAAGGGCGATATGGTTAAAGTCAAGGACCTGAAAGCACAGGGAGCCATGGCAGCCCTTCTTAAAGAGGCAATTAATCCCAACTTGGTCCAAACCATAGAACATGTGCCGGCCTTCGTGCACGGTGGCCCCTTTGCAAATATAGCCCACGGCACCAACTCTATAGTTGCTACGAAGATGGCCCTGAAGCTTAGGGATTACGCAGTGGTGGAGGCCGGATTTGCCTCCGACCTGGGCGCCGAGAAGTTCTTTGACATAGTCTGCAGGCTGGCGGGCCTCTCTCCCTCGGCCGTCGTCTTGGTCACGACCATAAGGGCCCTCAAACATCACGGTGGGGTATCAAAGGAAGCCCTATCTCAAGAGAACCTACAAGCCCTTGCCTTAGGTTTAGAGAACCTCGAGGCACACTTGGACATCCTTTCCAATTTCGGTCTTCCGGTCGTCATCGCCCTTAACAAGTTCAGTTCCGACACGGAAAAGGAAGTAAATATGGTTAGGGAAGCGGCAGAAAAGCGAGGCGCCCGGATAGCCCTTTCGGAAGTCTGGGAAAAGGGAGGAGATGGAGGCATAGAGCTTGCACGAGAAGTCTTGGCGGCGACGGAAGAAAACAAGACTTATAAGCCTCTTTACGATCTGGACCTTCCTTTGAGGGAAAAGATTAAGACCATAGCGACGAAGATATATGGTGCCGATGATGTGGAGTACACTCCCCAGACATTGTCTACCGTGAAAGATTTGGAAGAAAGGGGATTTGGCAAACTTCCCGTGTGCATGGCAAAGACCCAGCTTTCCATCTCGGACGACCCGAAGAAGCTCGGAAGGCCCAAAAACTACAAGATAAACGTCAGGGAAGTCAGGATATCGGCCGGGGCAGGCTTCGTCGTTGCCATTTGCGGCAGCATAATGACCATGCCAGGACTTCCCAAGAAGCCTGCTGCTGAATCAATAGATATTGACAGCGATGGGAATATAACGGGATTGTTTTAGAAGACCTGTTAAAGGCGCAAGTTATGAGCTCCTGGAGGAAGGCGTGTGCCTTCCTCCAGGATATCTTTCTGTCGTTATTTGATCTCGGGTACCTTTATGCCCTTTTCCTTGTAATAGCGAATTGCTCCGGGATGAAGAGGTACGGAGAGTCCATCGAATGCGGTCTTTAGCGATATCATTTGGGCTTTGGCGTGAACTCGCTGGACTTCGTCTATATGCTCCCAAAGCGCCTTAGTGAACTGGTATACGACTTCCTCGGGGACATCGGCGTCAACGGCGAGCATTGCCATTACGGCAGGAGTAACGACTTCGTGATCTATGCCCTTGTAAGTACCGGCAGGTATTACGTCCTTCACGAAGAAGGGATATTTCTTTTGAAGGGCAGCGAAGAACTTGTCGTCGAAGCTCACCAGGTCGACGTCATGGGTGGTGGCCAGATCCATGATGGCGGCTACGGGATAACCTCCCACCACAAAGCCGGCATCGAGTTGCCCGTCCTTCATGCGATCGACCGTGTTGTTGAAGTCGAGGAAATCTACCTTCATGTCTTGATACGTCAGTCCAGCAATGTCGAGGAGGCAACGCATGTCCGCCTCGGTGCCCGAACCGGGAGCACCGACGGAGACCTTCTTGCCCTTAAGGTCGTAGATGGTTTTTATGTTGCTTTTTTTCATCGTTACCAGATGGTTGGTCTCGGGATAAAGCGTAGCGATGGCCATTATATTGGGGAAGGGCTTTTGGAACATTATCTCTCCCCTTCTTGCCCACCATGCCGTATCGTTTTGTACAAAGGCAAACTCGATGCTGTGTGTCCCGATGAGGTTTAAGTTGGCAACTGCCGCGTTTCCCGTTTCAGCTGTGGCCTGGATGTCTGGAGCATAACGGCTCACCACGTCGGCAATCCCTCCGCCAATCGGGTAATATGTGCCTCCGGTTCCTCCTGTGGCTATGGAGACGAAAGTCTTTGCCTGAGCTGCGCCGGTTAAAAATGTCAAGCAGAGTATCAGCCCAAGCATTAGAATTTTACGAACCTTCATCCTTATCCCCTCCTGTTAAAAATAATTTGCGTAAAGCCTGTATTATTTTAAAATATAAATGATTAGGAAGGATATTTCAAGAGTTGATTTCCCTGAAGCGATAAGGGATAGCAATATAAAGGAGTGATGGATCTATGCTAGAGAAGAGGGAAGAGAGCGAAGCGTTGGATAGCTATGTGGATGAAGTAGAGGAGGAAGACGAGATACTGGGGACCCTTGAAGTTTCTTTGGACATAAGGCAGGAAAGCCAAATTGGGCGTGTCGCTGTTTTGCTCGCTGCAACCACTAGCAAGGCAGAAGAAGAGTATCTGAAGGAACAAATAAAGAAGATGGGCTGGAAAGCCGTGGCCACTGAAGTTGGCGGATTAGCCGGCAACATCTCCGGAAAGCTGACACGCGCTCTGGTCGGAGCGGCATTGAACGGCAACGTGGTTAAAAAGACCGGGACCGAGATGCATGCCTTAATGCATGCGTCAATGGAGGCCATAAACAGCTTTCTGCCCATGTGTTTGCTCGAGGCCAGCGTCGGTGCAAAATTGGCAATCGTAAGGAGCAAAAGGTGGATAGGCGTGGCGATAATGGGAGACAGCGCGTATCATGCCACTGCCCACCATGACAGATGCGGCTTGGGTATAATGCATATATAAAAATTTGTTTACTGCGGATGCTTGCAGGTCTAAGATGAGTGTGGTAAATTGCTCTTTGCTCTATAATTATGACGATGGGGGGATTTTAGTGAAAAAAGATATACATCCTAAATACGACGTATGTAAGGTAACTTGTGCTTGTGGCAATACCTTTGTGACCAGGTCGACCAAGCCTGAGATTAGGGTATCGGTCTGCAGCAACTGTCACCCCTTCTATACGGGCAAACGTGGCATATTGGTGACAGAAGCAGGACAACTGGAGAAATTCCGAAAGAGATACGCTGGAATGGACTACGGCCAGACAAGCGATGCAGAGTGATGTTAAAGTCAGGCTGATGGCCTTTACGCCATCGCCTGACGGCATTGTGGCTGCGGCAGCCGGGTTGTGCTATAGCGCTTCCTCGGTAGAGGATCTAATTGACAGGTTCAAAGGCGAAAAGGAGCAAAAGGAGCAGAGGGAGAGCTTCATAAAAAAGCTAAGGGCCTCAGGACATCTTTCCCCCTTTGAACATGTCTCCTTTACCTTTGCCGTAGAGGGCATCAGCAGGGCCTGTTCGCATCAGCTGGTGCGACATCGCATAGCCAGCTACAGCCAGCAGAGCCAAAGATACGTGTCCATGAAGGAGCCCGGTTACGTCGTGCCCGCTTCCGTCAAGAAGGATGAAAGGGCTTTGTCCCTCTTCGAGGAGACAATACAGAAGGCTCATGAAGCTTACAAGGCCTTGGCGGAGTTGGGCGTGCCCTTGGAAGATGCCAGATACGTACTGCCAAACGCCTGGGAGACTAAAATAGTTGTCACAATGAACGCAAGAGAGCTTCATCACTTTTTTAGCCTCAGGTTATGCAGGAGGGCTCAATGGGAAATACGGAATCTGGCAAGGCTGATGCTTTCCGAGGTCAGGCAAGTTGCCCCAGGAATATTCGACGTAGCGGGACCAAGCTGCGTGACGAAGGGAAAATGCGAGGAGACCAAGCCTTGCGGCAAGCCTTATTCGTCGATGGAAGATCTCTTGTGTTGGGAGTGAGTCTTCCCCATTGGGGAGGTGATGATATAGATGAACGGCATTAACGAAAAGCTGGAGGAACTGGAAAGGAAGTTCCAGGAATTGGAACTAAAATTGGGAGATCCTCAGGTAATTTCCAATCCGGCAGAACTGCAGCGATTGGCAAAGGAACATTCCGAACTGTCCAAGATAGTGGAAAAATACAGGCAGTACAAGGAGACCTTGAAGCGCCTCGAAGAGGCCATGTCGCTTTTCGACGAGGAAGATGAAGAGCTTAGGGAATTGGCGAAGGAAGAAGTGGCCCACTTGAGGCAGGCGGCAGAAAACCTCGAGAAGGAGCTGGCCCTTCTTCTATTGCCCAAGGACCCAAATGACGACCGAAGCGTCATTGTTGAGATAAGGGCAGGGGCAGGTGGCGAGGAAGCTGCGCTTTTTGCCGCTGATCTTTATAGGATGTATGTGCGCTATGCCGAGCGGAAGGGTTGGAAAGTCGAGCTGATAACGGCTAACGAGACGGGGATCGGCGGCTACAAGGAAATAGTGTTTAGAGTAGAAGGCCATGGTGCCTTCAGTGCGCTTAAATATGAGAGCGGAGTCCACCGCGTTCAGCGCGTCCCCGTGACGGAAGCCAGCGGCCGTATTCATACCTCAACCGCAACCGTTGCCGTACTGCCTGAGCCCGATGAAGTTGACGTCGAAATACGTCCCGAGGATCTGAGGATAGACACCTTCAGGGCGAGCGGCGCTGGTGGCCAGTATGTGAACATGACGGATTCGGCCGTGAGGATCACCCATATACCGACGGGTATCGTCGTTTCCTGTCAGGATGAAAGGTCGCAGCTCAAAAACAGGGTAAAGGCCATGCAGCTTTTAAGGGCCAAGCTTTATGATTTGAAATTACAGCAACAGCAGGAAGAGATGGCCTCAGAGCGCAGAGGACAAATAGGAAGCGGGGATCGTTCGGAGCGCATCAGGACGTACAACTTTCCTCAGAACCGAGTTACGGATCATAGAATTGGTTTGACGTTGCACAATCTCGAGGAAATTTTGGACGGCGATCTGGACGAGCTGGTCTACGCACTGGCGACGGCGGATCAAATGGAAAAGCTGAAGCTGATGGGGGCATAGGGCAGTTGACCCTAATTGAGGCAAAAGATTATGTCACTCGTAAGCTGAAAAGTGCAGACGTACCCGATTACCTGCTAGAGAGCGATCTGCTTTTGTGTAAGGTATTGGGTTGCGACAGAGCGTGGCTGTTGGCTCACGGCGATCGGCAAGTTTTTGACCATGAACTTGAACACCTAAATGCCTTGATCGACCGAAGGTGCAGAAGAGAGCCGTTGGCCTATATTTTTGGAGAGGCACCCTTTTACGGGAGGACTTTCCTCGTGGGCGAGGGGGTGTTGATTCCCAGGCAGGAGACGGAAATCCTAGTCGATATGGCGTTGTCCTTCGCCAAAGAGGGCGTAGTATTGGATTGGGGAACTGGAAGCGGTTGTGTCATTTTGTCGTTGCTTCTGGAGAATCCAAGCCTAAGGGGTATAGCTCTGGACTTAAGCCCTAAAGCTATGCGCTGGGCTTGGCGGAACGTCGATAGGTTTGGCCTCTTCGATAGGGTCGTGTTGTGGCATGAAAGCGCGCGGCTTCCGAATAAGTGGGGTGATCATGGCCTTGATATGATAGTAAGTAATCCGCCTTACATCCCTACTGCCGATATCGGGTTTCTTATGCCTGAAGTTAGGCTCTATGAGCCTAGAAGTGCCCTTGACGGAGGGCCTGACGGGACTCAATGGTATGGTTTTTTGTTTAAAAATGCCCCTAAGTGGCTGAAAAGGGGCGGATTGCTTTTCGTCGAGGTTGGCGGCAGGGGACGGGAAGAGGCGGTCCTGTCAATGGATCACTTTGGGCTTGTCGTTCATGAAGTTAAAAGGGTAAATAACAGCGTTAGCATCGTCGTATTTAAGAACGAATGAACATTGAGGGGGTGCTGTTGTGGAAAAGCATGAATTGGTCATAGTTGGTGCCGGACCGGCAGGTCTTACGGCTGCCATATACGGAAGAAGGGCCGGATTGGATGTGTTGGTCCTTGAGAAGGGCATAGCTGGCGGGCAAATAACCGTGACCGCTGAGATCGAAAATTGGCCCGGTACTCCCATGATAAGCGGGGAAGAATTGGCACGAGCCTTTCGGGAGCATGCCGAAAGATTTTCGCCCGAGTTCAGGGAAGCAGAGGTCAAAAAGATCTCCATTGATGCAGGGAAAAAGATCATCGTCACCGACAAGGGAAACATAGAGGCCGAATCCATAGTAATTGCCACAGGTGCCAGGTTCAGAAAGCTCGGCTGTCCGGGAGAGGCCGAGTTTACCGGGCGGGGTGTCAGTTACTGTGCAGTATGTGACGGTGCCTTTTTTGAGGATCAGGTCGTTGCAGTTATCGGCGGTGGCAACACCGCTGTCGAGGAAGCGGATTATCTTACCAGGTTTGCCTCAAAGGTCTACATAGTCCATCGTCGCGATTCCTTCAGAGCCGACAGGGCTGTGGTTGAGAAGGCCATGTCAAATCCGAAGATAGAGCCTGTATGGAACTCCGTCGTCGAGAGGATAGAAGGCGAGGACATGGTGGAAAAGGTCGTTATAAAGAACGTAAAGACCGGCGAAATAAGCGATCTTCCCGTAGCTGGGGTGTTCGTGTTCGTGGGGATGGATCCAAACAGCGAGTTCGTAAAGGGCTTAGTGGAGATGAAGGATGGCGGATGGATAGTGACCAACGACAGGCTTGAGACCTCCGTCGAAGGAATCTTTGCGGCAGGCGACGTGCGCGATAAGTTTTTGAGACAGGTGGTCACTGCCGCAGGAGATGGAGCCACCGCAGCCATGGCTGCATACTCCTACGTGTCCGAACAGCTTCATTTGCAGAAGGTTCTCTTTGAGCCGGAAAAGGTGGTCTCCTTCTTCTATTCGAGCATAGAGCCTGAACAGATAAAGCTGGCAACGGATATCGAGAAGACATATCATAGGAAAGTCATACTGGTCGACGGCTATAAGAACAAGAGGATGTGCGAAAAGTTGGGCATTGACGAACTCCCAAAGGCTGTGGTTTTAAATAAGGGTACCCTGGTTCGATCTAAAAAGATCTTAGGCGTACAGGATATAGAGGAGTTAATATAACTTCCCCACGTGAATTACTGGGCCTATCCATGGAGGTGGGCCCATTTATTTTAACTCTTTAAGGAGGGAAGTGTTTTGGAGAAGACGATTGTGACCGTCACCATGAACCCGGCCGTAGATATCCAGTATGTCGTTCCCGAGTTCATGCCGGGAAGGTGGTTTCGGGCTTCAGAGGTAGACAGGTCCGCAGGAGGGAAGGGGATAAACGTATCCATAATCTTGCAACAGCTTGGGTATGAAAGTGCTGCCATGGGATTTCTGGCCGGATTTTCGGGAGAATATATCCGCGACACATTAAGACGGCTCAAGCTTACGACAAATTTCGTGAACGTCATTGGCGAATCCAGGACTGACATTTACGTGGTGGATGAAGTGGGACACATGGAAACGGGCATTGCCGAACCGGGTCCGTACGTTACCGAAGAAGCCTTGGGGAGGTTCATGAAGAATTTCGAACGGATGTTGAGTCGCGCTCGACTGGTCTACATCGGCGGATCGCTGCCTCCAGGAGTCCCACAGGATGCCTATAAGGACCTGATCCTTAGGTGTAAGGCGGCAAAGGTACCAGTCCTCCTCGATGCATCCGGCCCAGCGTTGACTTCCGCCCTTGAAGCCTGTCCGATGGCGGTGAAGTTCGATCACCGCTTTTTGTTTTCCACCTTGGGCTATCCCATGGGTTCCATCGATGATATTTTAAATCTAGTATCGGAAATCCATGATAATGGGGTGGAATGGTCGGTGACCACCTACAGGATGGTGGGCAACATATTTTACACTCCTCAGGGTATCTATATGGTCGACATAGCCAGAGAGGAAAGGGAGCAGATGATATCGCTGCTTGCCATCGGCGATGCGCTCATGGCGGGGTTGATAGTTGCTATACTGGAAGGGATGGACGTTGAGAAGGCCATTCGTTTTGCTCAGGCTTGCAGTTTGGAGGATACCCTCCACGTAAAAAAGGGAATCAGAGGAAGGCACATGGTCGAAAGTCTCATGCCTAAGATAACCGTTGAAAAGCTGAGATGAAGAGGTGTTTCCGATGCTTGTTGAAGATCTGATGGATAGGGACCTTACCTCGCTGGGTGAGGACGCAACGCTTATGGAAGCCATAGAGGTTTTGTCAAGGCATAGGATACCGGGCATTCCGATCGTCAACGACGAGGGGAAGGTCATAGGTTTTTTAAGCGAAAAGGACATAGTCAGGGCCGCCTTGCCCGGTTATGTGGACCTTTTAGATGATCCCTCTTACGTTCCGGACATGGGCCAATTTAAGGTGCGAATGAGAAGGGTCAGCAAGGATAAGGTAGGAAGACATATGACCAAAGAAGTGATCTGTCTTAACGCAAGCGACAGCGATTTTCATGCGGCCTTGATCATGATCAAAAAGAACCTGAAGCGTGTCCCGGTGGTGGAGGAAGACGGCATTCTCGTCGGCGTCTTGAACAGGGCCGACATTATAGAGCACTTGATGAGCGAATAGCCATGCCTAAGATGCTTTTCGTCTGTTCCGGGAATACATGCAGAAGCCCAATGGCCGCGGCCCTCATGAAGAAGGCCTTGAAGGAGAGGGGTATCGAAGGGTGGACCGTTTCCTCTGCGGGACTCATGGCCGTCCCTGGGATCCCGGCAAGCGAGAACGCCAAAAAGGCGTTACTAGAGGATCACGGCCTAAAGATCGACGATCACCTTTCAAGGACCGTGGATTTAAGCATGGTGGCAGAGCATGATTACGTGATTGCCATGACCTTGAGACATGCTCAGTGGCTGATATCGAGGTTCGGACAGCATAAAGATAAGATATATTTCATCGGAGAGCTGCTCTCGGACGAGGTCAAGGATGCCGTAGCCGAATATCTAAGCGCAAAGGATCCCTACTCTTTGCGGTACATGAGGTTGTATGAGGAAAAGATAAAGCCCTATGAGGTAGAGGATCCCTACGGAAGCGACCTTGAAGTATACAAAAAGGTTGCAGGCCAAATTTGGCAATACTGTTGCAAAATAGCTGACCTCATAAAAAACGAGGGCCATTTACCCCCCAAGACCTTGTAATTGAGCTTAATTTTTTAAGCTAAACGGCCGATTACAGATAGGAGGGGGTGCTATATATTATGCTGACGAGCGGTAACGAAGCGCAAATAACCTACAGAATAAATCAGATTCGCACAGCTAGCAAAGAACAGCTCTTGCTGATCACTTACGATATCGGAATAGGAGCCGCAAAGATGGCCAAACAGGCTATAGCAGATGGAAATAACGAATTGGCCAACAGGGAACTTCAGAGGGCACAGGCTGTTTTAAGAGAGTTGATGAGCGCATTGGACGTAAATGCTGGCGATTGGGCAAGGGCCCTTATGAGCTTGTACGAGTTCATGTTTGAGCAGCTGGTCAAGGCGAACGTCAGCAAAGACCCCAATTTAATCGATAGCGTCAGATCGATGCTCGAGGAATTGCGCGCGGTTTGGCAAGAGGCGATCGAGAAGATTCGCGCCGAGGAGCCTGTCGGAGATAAGGCAGCTTATTCTGGCGGGACGCGGCCGCAGGGAGGGGTAAACTTTGCAGGTTGATGTCAATGAAATAATAGATCTTATCGAGAGAGAGCAGCAGTTATATGATAGCCTGATATTATTGGTTGACGAGGAGATGAAGTGTGCTCGCGAGGGCGATATGTCTGCTCTCATGGATATATTGAGAAGAAAGCAAGCCGTGATATGTGACCAGGAGATCTTGCAAGACCTCTGGTTGGAGTTGGCAGCCTTGCTGGGTGTAAGTTCATCCCGGGAGACGGTCGAGTTTTGGGATGCGTTGGCCTTGAAGCTGGATCAAAATGGTTACAGTCAAGTCGTCGAAAGCATAGGCAAGATAAGGGAAAGGGCAGCGAAAATATTGGAGAAGGAGCATGAAGTTCAAAGGGAGCTCGAAACAAGGCTAGCTGACTTGAGATCCGATCTGTTAAGGCTTAACGATGGCATGCGGGCCTTTAGAGCCTACATGAGATGAGGTGTGAATGAGGCCTGAAAAAATTATTTTTCTTCTTTTTGTGTTTAATGTTATCTCTGTCCATTTCAGTGACGGCATTTGCCCAGGAGGATAACGCTAAAGAGATAGCCTTAGGCCGTAAAGTGGCCGAAGAGGTGGAAAAGAACTGGGAAAGGGTCACGGACCCGGCGGTCACGGCAAGGTTAAATATGATTTTAAGCCACTTTAAGCCCCATCTTGAGCGCAATTTACCCTATGAGGTGAGGGTAATAAAGGACGATAACGTCCCGAATGCCTTCTCCCTACCTGGGGGTATAGTTTATTTCACTACCGCCATGATAAAATTTGCCAAATCGGACGCCGAGCTGGCAGGGGTTATGGCCCATGAGCTAGCCCACGCAGAGAAGAAACACGTAATGATCCAGGTGGCTAGAAATCAGAGGCTTTCCCTATTGAGCCTGGGTATTATCGTGGCCACTGGTGGGCAGGCCGCTGCCCTTCTTCTGACCAACGTAGCCCAGGTAGCAATAATGAACTCATACAGTCGCGACCTAGAGGAAGAAGCCGATATGATAGGGTTGGATTTTCTCGTGAAGGCCGGTTACCCCCCTTCTGCCATGGTCACGCTGCTTGAGCGCCTTGCCGAGGAGGAGATTAAAAGGCCCTACTTCGACCCCGGCATCTATCAAAGCCACCCCAAGTTGAAAGACAGGATCGAGTATTTGACAAACGCCATGAAATCGAAGGGCTATAGGCTAAACCGCAAGGAAGTCCTTGGTGTGCTGAGGGTTGAAGCGACCGAGGAGAATGGATTCTGCCTTTTGACTATAGATGGCGAGGTGATAATGAAAGTTAAGGGCGATGAAAAAACAGCTTTGGTCTTAAGGGATATGGCAGGCAAGCTTGATGATGCTTTAAGGTTGGAGCTGGAGCCTTATGAGATAAAGCTACTGGATCACGAAGGAGAAAGGTATTTGTGCGTAGGACCCGACCGGATCGTCTCCCAAGACGATTTGCCCCCTGATGCCCCTTCGCTAGAGGAGTTGCGAGGCAAGATCTTGCTGGCCTTGGAAAAGGCCAGACAGAAACATACCTTCACGAATTTTGTCCTCTGAGGATGTTCGAAGAAGTCGCAAAAAAATTTTTGATGTAGAATGAAATAAGGTTTGTGGATCGCTTAGGGAGGCTCCTGAATGTACGTCTCATTGTATAGAAAATACCGACCGGGTCGTTTTGACGATGTGGTTGGACAGGATGGCATTGTAAGGGTTTTGAAGAATTCCTTGAGATCAGGAAGGGTAGCTCACGCTTTCCTCTTTTCCGGGCCAAGGGGGTGCGGCAAGACGAGCGTTGCCAGGATATTGGCCAAGGCGCTGAATTGCCCGAATTCTGCTGATGGAGAGCCCTGCGACAATTGTTATGTGTGTAATTCCATATCTACCGGAGAGTGCCTCGACGTAATAGAGATAGATGGAGCCTCAAATAGGGGCATAGAGGAGATCAGGAATTTAAAGGCACAAATTGGACTTGCCTCCTTCTCTCTGCCCTATAAAGTATACATTATCGATGAAGTTCACATGTTGACGGATGCAGCCTTTAACGCCCTCTTGAAGACGCTGGAAGAACCGCCTATGCAGGTGGTCTTCGTATTGGCGACCACTGAGCCCGATAAGGTGCCTTTAACCATAAGATCTCGTTGCCTTTGTTTTTATTTTAACAGGCTGTTGACATCTGATATCGTTAGAAGACTGCGCCAAGTGGCTCAGGAGGAGGGGTTCGCCTTTGAGGAAGAGGCCCTTTGGGAGCTGGCAAGGCAGTCGGACGGATCCCTTCGGGATGCTTTGACCCTGGCAGAGCAGGCGTTGTCACTGCAAGAAGGCAACTTATCCATGGAATCGATTGCCATGCTGTTAGGCAGCACCAGGGGCAAGATAGAAGAAGCTATAAAACTCATTCCCCACAATCCCCCGCAAGCATTCGTAAAGATCAAGGAAATTTTATCTAAGGGCTTGTCCGTAGAGCGATTCCTTGAGATGGCCTTTGCCGTTTTTAGGGATATGTGGGCATATAAGAGCTATGGGAAGGATTTCGCCGTTGAACTCGAGCTATCGGACAGGGAGATCAAATTTCTGGAAGAGGAAAGCCCCTTTTGGAAGGATGACGTGCTGTTGTCCTGCATGAGGTTATGCGGCGAGCTGTGCCTTCAGGCTAAATTGGGCGTCAAGGATGACATATTGTTCGGATTGTTTCTCTCACAGATGGACAGGGTGGATTTTCCGTCTGCCGGCGAAAGTCCGCCTTTGCCATTAAAACCTAAAGCTGAAAATGTCACCGAAAGCTTTACGACTGCCCCATGGCAAGAGATCATGAAGCAGGCAGGCGAGGAGATGTTGCCCCTCTATTGTGCGTTGATCTGCTCAAAGGTCACGTTAGACGAGAAGCGCATCGTCATTGAAATTTCAGAGAGGCGACGGTTTGACTTTAACCTGTTAAAACTCTCTAGGAATTTGGCCTATCTTTATGGTTTGATAACAAAGCGATTTAATGATGTAACAGAAATTATATTAAAATGCGGAGTCGATGAGGTCAAATACTCCGACGAACAAGAGAAGGCTCAGATGGAAGGCGATGCGGAAGGTTTCAGGCAGGAGGAGCTCCCGCAAGCCTTTGAGGAAGAGCCCCAACCCCACGAAGAAGGACTAAAGCCAGCTGTCAAATTGGCAGAGAGACGTGAGGTGAAGGAGGAGGATATAGTTCTCCAGCGAATTGCCATGTACCTTAACGGCGACGTCCTGATGTACAAGAAGCTAGACGAAGAGGAAAATATAGAAGAAGACGGAGGCGTTGAAGTTGAGTGACGAATTTGTACATCTGCATGTCCATACGGAATATAGCCTCTTGGATGGCGCCATAAAGATAAAGGATCTGGTATCGAAGGCGAAGAAATGGAATATGGGTTCCGTTGCGATTACAGATCATGGTGTAATGTTCGGTGCCATAGAGTTTTACTTCGAGTGCCAAAAACAGGGAATAAAACCCATAATCGGCTGCGAGGTCTATGTGGATCCCAAGGGCCATACAAGGCGTGAGGGTCAGGGCGGCAACTACCATTTGCTTCTGTTGGCACAGGATAACGAAGGCTACAAAAATTTGGTCAAGCTCGTGTCCGTGGCCAACGTTGATGGTTTCTACTATAAACCTCGGGTAGATTACGACTTGCTCGCCAGACACTCCAAGGGGGTTATCGCCTCCTCGGCTTGTTTGGCTGGGGAGATCCCTTCCTTGATCCTGGAGGACAGGTATGAAGAGGCAAGAAAAAGGGCTTTCATGTATCGCGATATATTCGGAGAGGGCAATTTTTACCTAGAGGTGATGTCCAACGGCTTGGCCGAGCAGGCCATCGTCAACAAATCCCTGGTCAATCTATCGCGGGAAACGGGTATACCGCTACTTGCTACTAACGATGCCCATTACCTGGAAAGTGCTGATGCCGAGTGGCACGAGATATTGCTTTGCGTGCAGACCAACTCGACCATTAATTCGAAAAATAGATTTCAGTTCGGATCCAAGGAATTTTATTTGCGTTCGCCGGAGGAGATGTGGCAGCTTTTTGGCAAAGAACTGCCAGAGGCTTTGAATAACACGGTCGCAATATCGGAGCGTTGCAACGTAAAGCTTGAGTTCGGCAAATACATGTTGCCGGAATATAAAGTCCCCGAAGACGAAACCTTGGAAAGCTACCTTGCCTTAAAGGCCAAGGAAGGCTTACTCAAGCGTTTTGGTGGAGGAGAAATTCCTCCAGAGTACGAAAAACGCATGCAGTATGAACTCGCCGTGATAAACCAAATGGGATTTGCGGGCTACTTCCTCATAGTGCAGGACTTCATCAATGCCGCTAAAGCGAAGGGGATCCCGGTAGGGCCGGGCAGAGGTTCTGCGGCTGGCTCCCTTGTCGCCTACGCGTTGAGGATAACGGAGATAGATCCCATCAAGTACAACCTCCTCTTCGAGCGCTTTTTGAACCCCGAGCGCATCAGCATGCCGGATATAGATACAGACATATCCGACAAAAGGCGCGATGAGGTTATAGATTACGTCGTTGGCAAGTATGGAAGGGATAAGGTGGCCCAAATAATCACCTTCGATAGGATGAAAAGCAGGGCTGCGGTCAGAGATGTGGGCAGGGCTTTGGATATGCCCTATCCTGATGTAGACAAGGTGGCCAAACTTATACCTTCTAATGCGTCTTCCATCGATGAGGCTTTGCAATTGTCAAACGAATTGCGAGCCCTCTATGAGGGAGATAGACAGGTAAAGCAACTTTTGGATTACGCAAGCCATATTGAGGGGATAGCCCGCCACTGCTCGCAACATGCGGCGGGAGTAGTCATATCTCCTGAGCCCTTGGTCAACATAGTGCCTCTCAAGGCCATAAACGGTACGCAAATAGTTACGCAATATCCCATGGAGCCGCTGGAAAAATTGGGCTTGGTCAAGATGGACTTTCTGGGCTTAAGGACCCTCTCCATGATAGAGGAGACTTTAAACAACATATCCAGAAACGGCAAAGAGGTACCCGATTTGACCAGCCTTCCGATGAACGACAAACTTACGTTCGATATGCTTCAAAAGGGCGATACAATGGGCGTGTTTCAGCTTGAATCTTCGGGCATGAGGCAGCTTTTGAAGCAGCTTTGCCCAGACTGCTTCCAAGATATAATAGCCATCCTGGCCCTTTACAGGCCTGGTCCGTTGGGAAGCGGTATGGTCGACCAGTACATAGAGAGGAAACACGGAAGATCGCCGATCAGCTATCCTCATCCTGCATTGGAAGATGTATTGAAAGAAACTTACGGCATAATACTTTACCAGGAGCAGGTTATGCAAATAGCCGCAAAGTTAGCGGGCTACAGCTTGGGGCAGGCTGACATATTGCGTCGGGCTATGGGGAAGAAAAAGGCTGAAGAAATGGAGGAACAGAGGCAGGTCTTCGTAAGGGGATGTGTCTCGAACGGGGTTGATGAAGGGCAGGCAAACGAGATATTTGATTTAATTCAATACTTTGCGGGATATGGTTTCAATAAGTCGCACAGCGCTGCCTATGCCATGATAAGCTATCAGACAGCTTATTTGAAGGCTCATTACCCCGTGGAGTTCCTTGCTGCCTTTCTCTCCAGCCATATTGGGGCGAAGAAGGAGATACTTGCCCGCTACGTCAGGGACGTTAGAAATGCAGGGATCAAAGTCCTTCCTCCCGATATAAACGAGTCAGAAGCCGGCTTTACGGCGGTTGGCGACGTTATTCGTTTCGGATTGACCGCCGTGGCTAAGGCAGGTTCGGGTGCCGTGGAGGCCATATTAAAGGCCAGAAACGAAGGAGGGCCCTTTAAATCGCTTTGGGATTTCGTGTCCAGGATCGATTTGAGGGTAGTAAACAAGTCGGTAATAGAAAGCCTCATTGGGGTGGGAGCCTTTGACGGCCTACACGACAACAGGCGTCAGATACTTGAATCGCTTCCCCTTTTGCTTGATGTCAGGGCTAGACGCGAGGATGATAAATTCCAGCAGAGGCTCTTTAGCATGGAAGGCGAAGGCTCATTTGATGAAGAGCCGGAACTGATCGAGATAGAGGATTTCGAGTTTCACGAAAAGCTTGAGCTGGAAAAGGCCGCGGTGGGGCTTTACATCTCGGGACATCCCTTTGAGGCCTATGAGTCAAAGGTGCGCAAATACGCATACTGCACTCCGTCGGAGCTTTCTTCCTGGTGCTCGAGAAAACCGCCTTTGGTTGGCGGATTGGTCACCGAGGTTGCCGAGAAGTACACAAAAAAGGGCGATCTCATGGGAATAGTTGAGATCGAGGACTTGGACAGCAAGCTTGAGGTGGTATGTTTCCCCAGGGTTTGGGAAAAAGCCAAGGCCTTTTGTCAGGCGGGTAAAGTAATCCTAGTTACAGGCCGCTTGGAAGATAGGGGAGGGTTGGCGATGATAGCGGAGGACGTTACCTCCCTTGAGGTCGCCGAGAAGGAGAAGCACCAGATCTTAAGGCTTAGGGTACCCTTTCACATGTGCGACGAGGATGTATTGAGGAACTTGATAAGGACATGTAAGAGCTACCCAGGGAAGGATCAAGTGTTGGTGGAGGTGTATAACGACAAGTTCTCGGCTCTCATACTGTTGAACGATACGTTGGTGAGCCTGAGCGATGAACTGACCGAGAAGATAGAAAACATGGTGGGCAGCTTCCTGGAGATCGCGGTTTAAATCTTCTGTGGCTTGTCGAGCAAGGGATGAGAGTATATTTTTCGAGCATGTTGGCCCGATTTGCCACATGGCTCTGCTATATAAACATAAACCTAGTTTTGGAGTGATGAGCATGAGAAAAGTCAAGATAGTATGTACATTAGGACCTGCCTGTAGCGATCATACAATCCTCGCGGCGCTGGCGCGGGAGGGGATGGATGTGGCAAGGTTTAACTTTAGCCACGGTACATATGAACAGCACGGGAAAAATTTGAATACGGTAAGAAGCGTGGAAAAGGAGCTTGGAAAGCCCATAGCCACCATGCTGGATACTAAAGGCCCAGAGATTAGAACTGGAGCTTTGGCCAATAACGAACCGATCATACTTCACGAGGGTGATACCTTTATACTAACCCCCGATACCGTTGAAGGAGATAGGACTAAGGTGACCGTTAGCCACGAAGGGCTATACAGGGACGTAAAACCGGGCATGAACATTTACATAGACGATGGCACCATAGCTCTTGTGGTAGAGGAAATAAGGGGTCGTGACGTCATCTGCAGAGTGGTTGTCGGGGGGGAGTTGGGAGAACATAAGGGGATCAACGTTCCCGATGCCAACCTCTCCGTTCCGGCGTTGACCCAGAAGGATATTGAGGACATAAAGTGGGGCCTGGAACACGAGATGGAGTATATCGCCGTTTCTTTCGTGCGTACCAGGGACGAGATCATAAGCGTCAGGCGCATAGTGGAGGATATGAACGGCGACATAAAGATCATCGCCAAGATCGAGACCAAACAGGCAGTGATGAACTTGGATGAGATAATCCCTGTCGTCGATGGCCTTATGGTGGCAAGGGGAGACCTGGGCGTCGAGATGGCAACCGAAGAGGTGCCGCTTGCCCAAAAGAAGATGATAGATCTCTGCAGGTATCACGGGAAACCCGTCATAGTGGCCACTCAGATGCTTGATTCCATGATAAGAAATCCCAGGCCGACCAGGGCAGAGGCTAGCGACGTTGCCAACGCCGTCTTAGACGGCGCCGATGCGGTTATGCTGTCGGGCGAGACGGCAAAGGGAAAGTATCCGGTGTTGGCTGTACGAACCATGAGGACGATCGTTGAACGGGTCGAAAGGGAATATCGCACGTGGCAAAGGCCGGCAACCATCCCCATAAAGGCGAAGGGTGTGCCAGATTCCGTAAGTCATGCTGCCGTATCCATTGCAGAAGAGCTTAACGTGGGAGCCATCCTTTCTCTTACCAGCAGCGGGAGCACGGCTAGGATGGTAAGCAAGTACAGGCCCTTGCCGCCTATAATTGCTGCTACGCCAAAGATTAGGACTTATCGGGAGTTGACCTTGGTTTGGGGCGTAACCCCGATGCTTCAGCCGGAAATCCCAGTTACGGATGAAGCAGTGGAAAAAGCCCTATCCTCAGCCAAGGAAAAGAATCTCCTAAGGGAGGGAGAGTTGGCCGTTGTTACCGCAGGCGTGCCCATGGGAATTCCGGGTACGACCAATATGATAGAGGTTCGACCGGTCAGCAAGATATTGGTCAAGGGATTGTCCTTGATAAAAAAGGAAGTTTCAGGCGTTGTGTGCAAGGCTTTGGACCCCGATACGGCAATTGCTACAATGAAGGATGGTTACATATTAGTTGTTCGACAGACGGATAAGTCATACCTTCCCGCCATGAAAAGGGCTCAGGCCATAATTGCTGAAGAAGGCGGTCTTACGAGCCATGCCGCCATAGTGGCTCTGGAGCTTGGCATTCCCTGCATAGTCAGTGCGGAGGGAGCCACTCGTATTTTGGAGAACGGCATGGTGGTCACCGTGGATGGCACCAGGGGAGTAGTGTATCAGGGGAATGTTAAACTTCATTGAGCAATTATGTAGATTTAAAGCGAGGTAACGATGTGAGCTTGAAAGATTCCCACATCACTTGCGACTGGCAGCAGATGGATGAATATATTTCAAAGTTTTTTGGAAAGGGCGTTCGTGTCCATTCTTTACTGCGAAGCGCTGTGACCGTCCCGTTGCTGAGCATTTCGGGCAGACCTGCCGTGTTGCTCGTGGAAAAGAAAAAGGACCTCCCTGTACACGGAGGGCAAGTTGCATTTCCCGGAGGCAAAAAGGAACCTCATGACGCAAGCCCGGTAGATACCGCATTGCGAGAATTTTCCGAGGAGACGGGGTTGCCTTCCGATGCATTGCATGTCGTTGGCGTCATGGAGCCGGAGTTGACATACACCACTGGATATGTAATCGTACCTGTAGTTGGCATCATTGAAAGGGCTGACTTATTAAAACGCATCAAGGTAGATAATAACGAGATAAGCAGGGTGGTCTTATTCTTCCTCGATGGGGCTGACGGACAGGGCCTTAAGTTTAATCTTGAGACACTCGCATCCGACCTCGGCTTTTCGCTGCTTTATCCTGAATTTGAGCTGGAAAGCGGTCTCAAGGTATGGGGAGCGACGGGCCGCATCCTGTTTAGGGTGCTAGCCAATGGCAAGCAATTTTTCCAGGGAGCACGAGAATGCCAATGTCATTGATAGGAGCGCATGTCTCGATTCGCGGAGGCCTTCCTCGAGCCATAGAAAGGGGAGCTAGCCTTTCCTGCGAGGCGATACAGATATTCACAAAAAATCAGCTACAATGGAAATCGCCACACCTTAAGCTCGAGCAGAGCATGGAGTTTTACAGGAAGTGGCGAGATAGCAACATAAAAGAGGTAGTTGCCCATGCCTCATACCTGATCAATTTGGCCTCAGAGGGCGAGCTGAGGTCAAAGAGCATATTGGCCGCAATCGACGAGGTCATGAGATGTCGCGAATTGGGAATCAAATATCTGGTACTGCATCCGGGTTCTCACGGAGGCGCAGGGGTAAAGGATGGTTTAGCCCGTGTCGTCGATGCCTTGCAGGAAGTATTGCTAAGGACCGAAGATGCTAATACAAAGCTGTTACTTGAGACCACGGCCGGAGAGGGGTTTTCTTTGGGCGGAGACCTCTCTCATTTTGAATTTTTGTTTAGCTCCTTGGATGAGCACCCTAGATTGGGGCTTTGTTTGGACACCTGCCATCTCTTTGCCAGCGGTTATGAGCTTGCATCGAGGGAAAGTTACGAGCGCCTGATCTCAACGGTCGATAAATATGTAGGCATCGGCAGGGTGGGATGCTGGCATCTCAACGACAGTCGCTATGAGAGGGGCAGCAAAAAAGACAGACATGCACACATTGGAGATGGCCATATAGGCATAGACGCCTTTGCCCATATAGTTACAGACGAACGTTGGAGACAAACGCCTTGCGTTTTGGAGACGCCCAAAGATGGCCGCGGAGATGAAGGCAACCTGGCCCTACTAAGAAAGCTTAGAGGTTACTGATTTATGCTAGCCGAGAGGAGACCGATATGGGTGGGAATCCCAAGTTAAAGGTACGTTTGGACAAAATACGAGAAAATGCCTCCAGAGTCGTCAACTTGTGCAAGGGCGCGGGCATAGAGGCAGGCGGCGTGACCAAGGGAATGTGCGGTAACGTCAGCGTGGCGAGGGCAATGCTTGAGGGCGGATGTGCCTTTCTGGGAGACAGTCGCTTGAAGAATATAGCGGCCCTCAAGAGGGAAGGCCTTCAAACAACCTTCATGCTGCTCAGGCTTCCAATGGCAAGCGAGATGACCGATGTCGTCTCTTACGTCGATGTCAGTTTAATATCGATGCCCGAGACGATAAAGCTGCTTGACGATACCTGCATGGCCTTAGGCCTAAACCACGATGTAATTGTGATGGTGGACGTTGGCGATCTGCGTGAGGGCATATGGCCTGTCTCGGCCGAGATAGAGGAAATGGCAAGGGCACTAAAGGCATCAAGGAAAGTTCGATGCATCGGAGTCGGGACCAATGTGGGGTGTTTCGGAGGCGTGCTTCCCTCTAGCGCAAATCTTGGCCATCTCCTGGAGGTTGGACATGAGCTTGAAAGGAGCCTGGGATATGAGTTGAGGGTTTACTCGGGCGGGGGGACGTCGTCTCTTGCATTAGTGGAGGATAATACCATGCCCTCCGGGATCAACCAATTGAGGATCGGGGAGGCCATATTGCTCGGCAGCGATATTACCGGTAAAAGACTCATTTCCTATTTGCATCAAGATACCTTGAGGCTTGTGGCCGAGGTGATCGAAGTGAGGCGAAAGCCTAGCGTTCCTATAGGCACCATAGGTGCAGATGCCTTCGGCAACGTTCCCCAATTTAATGACAGAGGCATGAGGCTTAGGGCTATTTTGGCCATTGGCAGACAAGACGTAAGGCCTGAGGGCATCACTCCCTTAGATAGGGGCGTTTATGTGCTCGGAGCATCCAGCGATCATCTCATAGTTGATGTGGAAGAGATGGATCATAAGCTTACCGTAGGCGATACATTGGAATTTGAGGTCAATTACGGGGCGATGCTTGCCGCTGCTACATCACCTTATGTGGAAGTGGTGATGGAGGAACGATGATCAGATTTCTTTCAATAAGGGATATTTTAGACATACTGATCATAGCCTTTTTGATCTACAGGATTTTATTGTTGTTAATGGACACCAGGGCCATGCAGCTGGTCAAGGGGTTATTGCTCATTGGCCTGGTGAGCGTGCTGGCGCGTGCGCTTCACTTCGAGGTCTTATCCTGGATGTTGGGTAAGTTCTTAGGTGTATTGTTCATAGCGATACCCATCGTATTTCAGCCGGAGCTACGACGCATGCTCGAGGAGATAGGCAAGGGGAGCCTCTGGCGGCAGACGGTTTCAAAGGAAAAGGCTCAGTCGCTGGCAGACGAGGTCTTAAGGGCTTTGATGTACCTTCAGTCGCAGAGGATAGGGGCTTTGTTGGTTCTGCAAAGGAGCACGGGGCTCAAGGATATATGGCAATCGGCGGTTAAGCTAAATGCCGAGATCTCTCAGGAGGCGATTGTCTCCATATTTTGGCCGGGTAACCCCCTTCACGATGGGGCGGCCATTCTCGACAGGGAGCGCATAATAGCTGCATCGTGCTTTTTACCGCTTAGCGACAACCCCGATATCTCAAGATGGTTGGGCACCAGACACAGGGCAGCTCTCGGCATAACAGAGGTTTCAGATGCCATATCCCTGGTCGTATCGGAGGAGAGGGGAGAGGTTTCCTTTGCCATTCGCGGGCACTTGTCTAGAGGCCTTAAAGAGGCTCAGTTGCGTCAGCTTCTATTGCACTATTTCCTCTCCGAAAACGAACCGGCTTCGTTGCTTGAGAGAATTAGAAGGACGCTTACCTCGTTTCGCTCTGGGGGTGTAGACGATGATGAAGCGAATCGATGAACTGTTCTCCTCCAGAACGTTTTTGAAGATCTTTTCGCTGGTGTTGGCTTTCCTGTTGTGGTTTTATGTGACCGGCGGCAGCGATACCGATGTGGTCAGGACATATAGGTTGTCCTTGCAACTTCGAAATGTTCCAAGCGGGGTGACGGTGCAGCGAGCCCCCAGGGAGGTAGAAGTCCAAATATCGGCTAACAGGTTTCTGGCTTCCAACGTGATCCCCGAAAAGGACATTGTCTGTTACGTGGATCTCCAAGGCTTAGAACCTGGACGTCACACCGTTCCGGTAAAGGTATCGCTATCGGCAGGATTGAAGTTGGTCTCCATGAATCCATCCATGATCGACCTGAGGCTTGAAAGGACGGTCGAGAAATCGATATCGGTCATGCCTAAGCTGCCACAAATGCCGGACGGTTACGTGGTAAAAAGCGTGGCCGTATCTCCTTCGCAGGTCGTAATACGAGGAACGGAAAGCGATGTGGCAAAGGTATCGGGAGCCGTTGTAACTCCGACGCTTGCCGACCTGCTTTCCCGTGAGCCCAAAAGCTTCGATGTAAAGCTTGAACCGCAGTGGCATGACTGGTCCGATGTCACCGTCATTCCGGATAAGGTAAATTTGGAGGCCGAGGTCGAGGTAGTCAAGATAAAAAAAGAGGTCCCCATCGAGGTTCCCATTGAGGGCAAGCCTAATTCCGATTATCTGGTTTCATCAATAATAATTACGCCGAGTACCATCATGCTTGAGGGACCGAAGTCGGTCTTGGATGGAATCAAGGCGATCACGACGAAACCATTGAACATAGAAGGAATAACCGAGGACGTTGAAGGGCAGCTTTCGCTAGCGCTTCCCGAGGGAGTGGCATTGCTGGGAGAAGGCGCAGTAACGGTGAGGGTCACTTTGAAGCAGAAGGTTGCTACGCTCAAATATGAAAGTTTAGACATAGAAGTTCGTGGCAGGAGCATCTATAAGCAATGGGAAATATCTCCCAACAAGGTGGACGTTGTCGTAGAAGGACCCCCATCGCTCATTGCATCGCTTGAGGGAAAGGAACCTGTAGTGGTGGCTTATGTTGATATTACGAACATCGTCTCCAAGAAGTTGTCCATTCCCGTCAACATAGAGACAAAGGTCAGCGGGATTAAGGTGACGTCCTTGAATCCGGAAAGAGTTAGCTTTACAGTTACGGACTGAGTCACATATGACGATATCTTACGAAAATAGGAGTGAATGTCCGATGGACAAAAAGATTCGCTGTTTGTTCGGAACGGATGGAGTTAGGGATGTGGCAAATAAGGGTGTCATGATTCCGGAAATGGTTTTGCGTTTGGCTAGGGCTTATGCCCTATTTTTGGCAGAAAGGGGGGTGCCCAGGCCAAAGATCGCCATAGGGACGGATACTAGATTGTCTTGCCAAATGTTGCAATGTGCCCTTGAAGCTGGCTTTATGTCGGCCGGAGCTGACGTCATGTTACTGGGAGTCATGCCTACGGCGGGAGTAAGCTTTGCCGTAAGGCATTACAATGCAACTGGCGGAGCGGTTATAAGTGCCTCCCATAATCCTGCCGAGTATAACGGCATAAAGTTTTTCGATCGCAATGGGGTTAAGCTGAGCGACGACGACGAGGCCTCAATTGAGGAATATTTAGGCGATTCCATGCTCGATGAATGGAGACCTACGGGAGCTTCCATCGGACGCGCCCGGGATGCCTTTGGTGCGATGGAGGTTTACGTGAAGCATATGCTATCCAAAGCCGTCGCCCTTTCTTTATCCGAATATAAAATAGTGATTGATTGCGCTAATGGCGCTATGATCGAGCCGGCTCGCCTGGTTTTTTCGGCTCTTAATCCCAAGGATATGGTCTTTTTGGGGGATGAACCGAATGGCATCAACATAAATGAAGGTGTAGGCGTCATGTGCATCGATACGGCAAGGGATGCGGTTATAAGGGAGTGTGCCGATTTTGCCGTGGCATTCGATGGGGATGGCGACAGGGTCTTATTTGTGGATCGCAAGGGCCGCGTCATCGACGGAGACGTCATAATTTGGGTGTTGGCCAAATGGCTAAAGAAAAGGGGAAAGCTTGGGGGCGGTGTCGTAATAACCATGATGAGCAACATGGCCCTGGAAGAGCACCTGAAGGAAGAAGGCATAACAGTGTATCGTTGTCCCGTGGGAGATCGATATGTTTACGAGACGATGCAAAGGAGCGATTCTATGCTCGGCGGAGAGCAGTCGGGCCATATAATCGTAAAGGAGCACGTTCAGACGGGTGATGGCCTGTGCACTTCGCTTATGTTCCTTCAGGCTTGCAAGGAGCTCAACTTAGATATCGGAGAACTGGTAGATGAATTTTCTCCCTATCCTCAAATGTTGAAGAACGTGAAGGTCTCAAACAAAGAAAAGGTCCTCTCTCACCCCGACTTTTTAAGGTCATTGAGGGAGTGTGAGGACATAATCAAGGGGAAGGGACGCATCTTCGTAAGGCCTTCAGGCACTGAGCCTATGGTGAGGATATTGCTTGAGGCCAAAGGCGTCGATCTGAAATCTATAGTCGAAAAGCTCGCATCGGATATTCAAAAAATAGACGAAGAACTGAAGAATAAGGTCGTGTAGGGAGGTATCTTCATGTCTGATGTACGTAAATGTCTTTTTCCTGTGGCTGGCTTGGGGACGCGCTTTTTGCCCGTGACCAAGGAAATACCCAAGGAGATGCTGCCGTTGATAGACAAGCCCGTGATTCAGTATGGGGTTGAGGAGGCTGTGGCCTCCGGGTGCGGTCAAATAATATTTATCACGGGAAGAGGGAAAAGGGCCCTGGAAGACTATTTCGACAGGTCGTACGAGCTTGAGCAGCTCTTGAAGGAGCGCAACAAGGAAGACCTTTATCAATTGATCTTGTCGATAAGTTCATTGGCAGATTTTGCATATGTCAGACAGCCGGAACCTTTGGGCTTAGGACATGCCATACTCTGCGCTGAAGCATTCTGCAATGAGCCCTTTGGGGTGATACTTACAGACGACGTGATGATCTCTTCTAAGCCTGTGCTAAGACAGCTGATAGAGGTTCGCGAGAAGTTGGGCGGCTCGGTGATTGCCCTTGAAAGAGTGCCCCACGAGGAAACGGAGCGGTACGGCATAGTCGATGCCTGCTTGTATTCTGATAATATATACAAGATCAATGACCTGATAGAAAAACCGAAGAGGGAGAAGGCGCCGAGCGACTTGGCCATAATGGGCAGATATGTGCTCTCCCCTGCGGTGTTTGCCCATATCCGAAACATAGAGAGGGGAGAGGGGGGCGAGTATCAGCTTACGGATGCCCTTAAAAGCTTGCTGAAGGAAGAACCGTTATGGGGCGTGGTATACGAAGGCGAACGCCTCGACTGTGGGACCAAGATGGGATGGTTCAAGTCAACCATAAAAATGGGGCTTCAGGATCCCGAATTAAGAAAAGTGGTGCTGGAAATATTGAACGAAGAAGAAGTCAGCGAGAACGGCTAGTCAAGACGTAGATATACATGGCCAGCGGTATGAGCGGGGCTATTGCAATGTAAAATGGCGCGAAGGACAGAAGGACCAGCGAGCTTAAGGCCATCGTCGAGAAAAATGAGGCCCAAAAGATAACCTTAAGGAACTTGGCATCCTTCCTTTGGGCCAGTACAGCCACTATCGACGATATAATCACGAGGCCTACGATGATGAAAAATAAAACTTTAACGTTATCCTTTATCACATTCAGGACATAATCCATAGATGAAGACCTCTATAATTCGTGCTTTGTGCGCACAAAGGCTCTTTAGTTTTTCAGCTTCTTCCGGAATGATTTCTATGTCTTCCAGTTTTCCACAACCTTGACATAAGAAATGGGCATGCATATCGGGCGTTGGATCGAAGTGAGATTTCTTGTCATCTATGGTGAGTATCTGCAAATAGCCCAACTCCGCAAGCAGCTGTACCGTGCTGTATATAGTGGCAAATGATATGGTAGGGTAATCCTTTTTGAGCTCGTTATATAGTTGCTCGGCAGTTGGATGGTCCTTTCGCCCGCAAAGCCTTTCTATTATAGCTCTCCGCTGGCTCGTCAGCTTATATCCCTTTGCTTTAAGTTTTTCTAGCACCTCATCGACATTCCACATTTTCATACCCCCAACGTTGTCAGTTAATTTATAACCATTTAAAGGTAATTTTTCAAGAGAAATATTGCGTCAAACCTAGATCGATATGGACAAATGGCCGGCTCTTCATGTATAATTCAACTTGCCTTACGGTGGGGTGTAGCCAAGCTGGCAAGGCAGCGGACTTTGGATCCGCGATTCGCAGGTTCGAATCCTGCCACCCCAGCCATAAATATGGTATATAGATGGGGGGAGATGGTCTCCCCCCACTTTGTTGCGTTGGGAGGCATGAAAAGGAGATGAAATCAGCATGGGGGGCATTGGTACTGGCTGCCGGCAAAGGCACCAGGATGAAAAGTTCCACAGCAAAGGTATTGCAACCCATCTTACAAGAACCGATGGTCTTTTATCCCTTAAAGGCCTTAAGTGAATGCGGTCCCATTCCGATAGGAGTTGTCGTAGGTTATGGCAAAGAAGGTGTTTGTGCCTATTTGAAGGACAAATGGCCTCAAGTGACAACCGTGGAGCAGAGACTGCAACGAGGAACTGGCGATGCCGTAAAGATAAGCTCCTCATTCTGGCAGGATTTCGATAATCTGCTCATCCTTCCGGGAGACGTTCCCCTCATCACCGCTGATACTATTAAGCGTTTGATGGATCTTCACCTCGAGAGACGTTCATCTTTGACCTTCATCAGTTTCAGCGCTTCCAATCCGGCCGGTTACGGCAGGGTGATCAGGTCAGACGGTAAAATACGCATCGTGGAAGAAAGGGATGCATCTACGGAGGAGCTGTCAGTAAGGGAGGTCAACAGCGGGATTTATGCCTTTTCGACGTCCGCCTTGATAAGATATATAGACGAGCTTAGCTGCGAAAATTCCCAGGGAGAGTATTACCTAACCGATCTCATCGAGATCTTTCAACAGAAAAACCTGAAAGTAGATGTCGTGTTGGTCAACGATGAGGACGAGTTTTTAGGAGTTAATGACCCCCTACAATTGGCTAAAGCGACCGCTTTGCTAAAAAACTCACTGGTGAGAAGGCACATGGAAGAGGGGGTAAAGTGCGCAGACCCCGAGTCGACCTGGATAGGACCGCAGGTGACCTTCGAGGGGGAGGCTTTTTTGGCCCCTTACGTTCAAATATATGGCAATACCAGCATCGGCGAACGCTCCAGCATCGGCAGCTTTTCAATATTGAGGGATTGCAAGCTCGAAAACGATGTATGCATACATCCTCATGTCATCATCGAAAATTCGATCATTAAAGGCAATGCCATCGTCGGGCCATTTGCTTATCTGCGAGACGAAACAGAACTGGGCCAAAATTCATTTGCCGGGAAATTTGTCGAAATCAAGAAATCTAAAGTAGGGAGCGGAAGCAAGGTTCCTCACCTTTCATACATAGGGGATGCGACCATTGGGGAGGGTACCAATATAGGCGCAGGGACCATTACGTGCAACTATGACGGAAAAAGAAAACATCCGACTAAAATAGGTAACCGTTGTTTCGTAGGAAGCGATACAATGCTGGTGGCACCTGTTGAGCTTGAAGATGATGTTACAACTGGGGCAGGTTCAGTCATCACGGAAAATGTCCCCAGTGGGGCGTTGGCTTTGGCTCGAGCGCGACAGCGAAATATCCTGGGTTGGAAGAAAAATAAGGAAGACATAAAAGATAAAAACGATGGGGGTCGGTCTGAATGATTCTTAAGGATAGAGAATTGAAGATCTTTGCTGGGCAATCCCATCCACAGTTTGCAGAGAGGGTCTGCGAAAGCCTGCACATACCTTTGGCGGCATCGAAGATCTATAGATTTTCGGATGGGGAGATTGGCATATCGATTGAAGAAAGCGTTCGGGGTGCCGATGTATACGTGATTCAATCGACTTGCTATCCGGCCAACGAAAACCTTATGGAACTGCTAATATTCCTGGATGCCCTAAGGAGAGCTTCAGCCTATCAAATTAACGTGGTGATACCTTATTTTGGATATGCCAGGCAAGACAGAAAGACTCGCGCTAGGGAACCAATAACAGCTAAGTTGATAGCCAACTTGCTGGAAAAGGCCGGAGCCGACAGGGTGGTGTCCGCAGATCTGCATGCAGGACAAATCCAGGGCTTCTTCGACATTCCCGTGGACCACCTTACGGCCATACCTCTGCTTGCCTCTTACTTCCAGGAAAAATTAAAAGACGAGATTGAAGCAGGAAATTTGGTGGTTGTATCTCCCGACATAGGCGGCGTGGTACGAGCCAGAAAATTTGCCGAGCCAATGCATACCGAACTGGCCATCGTGGATAAAAGGAGATCTTATGACATCACAAATCACTGCGAGGTGATGGAGATAATAGGACACGTCAGGGGAAAAACGGCCATATTGGTCGATGACATGGTGGATACAGCTGGTACAATTGTAAAGGCTGCCGAGGCTTTGCTGGAAAGAGGGGTTAAAAAGGTTTACGCAGCCGCTACCCACGCTGTTTTGTCGGGGCCTGCCATAGAATTGTTAAAGGATTCCCCTATAGAGGAATTGGCATTTACCGATACCATCCCGTTGCCCAAAGAGAAGACATTGGATAAAATCACCGTGTTATCCATAGCTCCTCTTTTTGCGGAGGCTATCAATAGGATTCACTCGAACGATTCGGTGAGCATATTGTTCAGATGATCATCGTGACTTTTGCGATATCTTATGGCAATGGACAGGGTATTTAGTATAAAATTACCTGCAGCCTTATTGGCGATTCTACACGAAGCTTAATATGAGGGAGGAATTTCGATATGGCGGTTGAAAGCATCAATATCAGGTTAGAGACGAGAGAGGAAACTGGCAAAAACAAGGCCAAAAGACTTAGAAAAAAGGGGTATTTGCCAGCCGTCTTCTACGGGCCAGGGTATAAAGAATCTGTTCCTGTCATGGTGCGCATCGACGACATAATACCCCATCTTCATTCTTCGCACTGGAAAACATTGGTATTAAACGTCACCTTTCCGGACGGCAAAGAAGAGATGGCGATGATTAGGGACTATCAGAGAGATCCCTTGACCAGGCAGATCCTTCACCTCGACTTCTATCAGATTCTGAGGGGCCATAAGGTCATGGTGGCAGTGCCCCTGGTCTTAACGAACAAAGAGGATTGTATAGGCGTCAAAAAGGGTGGCGTTTTGATTCAATCCTTGCATGAGATAGAGATGGAAGTGCTTCCGAGCGAAATACCAGATGAGATCTATATCGATGTTGAGGGTCTTGATATAGGCCAGGGCATTCGCGTTTCGGACATTAAGCTGCCCGAGAGCGCCACGATATCCGTGGATCCAGAAGAGACCATAGCTCAGGTTGTGGAATCCAGCGCTATGGAGGCTGAAGTGGCCGCTGCTGAGGAGGAGGCTCCTGCGGAGGTGGAAGTAATAGGCAAGAGAGGCGCTTCGGAGAAGGAAGAGGAGGAGGAGTAGCAACTTATAGTGGGCGTGCGACTTTGTGTTGGATTGGGCAATCCGGGCATTGAATATGCCATGACAAGGCATAATGTGGGGTGGTTAGCCATAGACGCCCTGCTGAAACGGTTAGGGGCCGAGGGGGCCTGCGAGTATCGCTTCAGCGGGATGTTATGGGGGCCTTTTAACATAGAAAGCGAGAAAGTTTATTTGCTAAAACCCTTGACGTATATGAACCTAAGCGGTCATTCCGTGGCACAGGCGGCCAAAGGGTTAAGCGTGAAGACGTCGGATATTTTGGTCGTCTACGACGATGTAAACCTTCCCTTTGGCAAGCTTCGCCTTCGAGCAAAGGGAAGTGCAGGTGGGCATAATGGGATGGCGTCTGTCATAGCTGCCTTAGGCACGTTGGAGATCCCAAGGTTGAGGATCGGCACTGGCAAGGGGGAACCCACGGAGGATTTGATCTCCTTCGTCTTGTCACCCTTTGACGACGATGAGATGAAAGTTTTGCCCGAAATACTCGATAGGGCTGCTAAAGCTGTCGTTGCGTGGGTAACCTTGGACATGGAGCGCGCTATCTCGTACGCAAACAGCAGCCTTTAAGGCGGTGTGTTAGAAGTGCAAGTGTACATTGATAAACTTTGGGATGTCGACTTAAGCAGTTGGATGAAGGGCGATACTGTGTGCCTCCAGGCCAGGGGGGCAGCCAGACCGTGGATCTGCAGGAATGCGGAAGCTAAGCTCATAGCGCTTTTTTCGGATAGCACTCAGGCGCTGGATTTTTACTCCGACTGGAAAGCATTGTTCAAAGAAGACGACATCATATATTTGCCAGAGTTGCCCTTAACTGCGGATAAGGCGGGTCAATCTGCCCTGTGGGTCAATAGGGGAGAATTGTTCGAAAAGTGGCGTCATGAGGATGGCAAGAAGGTCTTGGTTTCGACCCCCGGCTCTCTCGTGACGCCTCTTTCCTTTGTAGATGATAGTTTTACCATAGTAGCTGGAGAAGTTATTGGCAGAGACAACCTGGCACGGTGGTTACAGGCTAGCGGTTATGAGCCGGTAGACCTCGTCTGGAGCCCGGGACAGCTTTCGATCAGGGGAAGCCTCGTGGATCTCTTCGATCCCGTTTACAGGTATCCCATTAGGGTGGAATTCTTCGATGACGAAGTAATAAGCATTCGGGCCTTCGATAGTGAGACTCAAAAGAGCATAGCCCATCATGGACAAATAGAGATACATCGCATTTCCGGAAACAGGGTAGCCTTCCCCATCAAGCTGCTTCCCAGCAATTGCAGAGTTCTTCTCTTCGAACCAAAGGATGTAGAAGCACAGGCTGATATATACTCATGGCTTTGGAGGCGCCTGTGTGACGATGACCATTCTTTACCTCTCATACCAGACTGGCAGGAGGTCTACAGGGTGATTGCCACGTTACCTCACTTGAGAATTTCTTCTTCGCTTGAGGGCGCTACATATCGTTTCGATATTCTAAGAGAACCCTACTTTAAAGGGCAATTGGAAAATGCCAATGCCTACTTGAACAAATGGCAATCCGAAGGTTATGAAATTTCTTTGTATGCAGAAGCGAGATACTTGGAAGAGTGGGCTGCCCAAAGGGGCATAAACTTGACGCCTCGGATGATAAGCGCAGGGTTTGTGGATTTGAGGCGCAAATATGTCGCCCTGTCGCAATCCGCCATCATGGGCATAGAACAACCCATCATAATGGATCAAAGCTACCGTAAGCCGCCGTCAGACTGGCAGGACAGCCTGGAAGTCGGCCAATATGTCGTGCATGAGGATTACGGCGTTGCCATTTTTAGAGGCACAAATTACATAAATGGTTCGGAATATCTGGTCTTGGAGTATGGTGGCCAGAAGCGGCTTCTGGTACCTGCTTACCAACTTTACAAGATAACGCCCTATGAGGGCATCTATGGTGTGGAGCCTCAGCTGGATCGCCTTGACAGGCAATCCTGGAAGAGAAATCTTCAGAAAGCCAGAGATGCGGCCCATAAGGTCGCTCAAGACTTGATCTCTTTATACGCATCAAGGGAACTGAAGAAGGGATTTGTCTTTCCCAAAGACGGTGAAATGTCAAAACACTTTGAAGTCACCTTTCCCTATCACGAGACCGCGGATCAGCTAAAGGCCATAGAGGAGATAAAAAACGACATGGAAAAGCCTGTCCCCATGGACAGGATATTGGTAGGAGATGTGGGGTTTGGAAAGACTGAGGTAGCCATGCGAGCTGCCATAAAGGCGGTGGAGGGTGGGAAACAGGTGGCAGTCTTGGTCCCTACGACGTTGCTTTCAGAACAGCATTACGAGAGCTTCGTCTCAAGGATAGGCGATATGCCAATAAGGATTGAACAGCTGTCTCGTTTTGAGACGAAGGCGAAGCAGCAAAGTATACTGAAGGAAACGGCAGAAGGACGTGTGGACATACTGATCGGTACTCATCGCTTACTGCAGGGTGACGTGCGATTTAAGGATCTGGGTCTGGTCATAATCGATGAGGAACACAGGTTCGGCGTCAGGCAAAAGGAATTGTTAAAAAAGCTTCGAACTGAAGTCGATGTATTATCCATATCGGCCACCCCTATTCCCAGGACGCTTTATATGGCATTGTCCGGCATAAGGGACATATCCCTCCTGAGCACTCCACCCAAAGATAGACAACCCGTGATTACCGTGGTAGGACCATGGAGGGATGATCTGGTTAGAGAGGCAATCCTGAAGGAGATATCCCGCGATGGTCGGGTCTTTTTTGTTCACGACCGCATAAGGGGCATAGAAAAGAGGGCCAAAAGGCTGCAGATGCTTGTTCCAGAGGCCAAGGTGGGCATAGCTCACGGGCAGCTTCCAAAGGGCGAATTGGAAAATGCAATGTTGAAGTTTTTAAGCGGTGAAATCAACGTACTTGTCTGTACGACAATCATAGAAAGCGGCTTGGACATCGCTAAGGCCAATACCTTAATTGTAGACAACGCCCACATGTTCGGGTTATCTCAATTGCACCAGCTTCGCGGCAGAGTTGGGAGAAGAAATAGGCAGGCCTTTGCCTATATGCTGTACCCGGCAGATAAATCTCTAACTAAGGAGGCCATGCAGAGGCTTGAGGCCATAGCGGAGTGCAATCAATTGGGAGCGGGTTACAGGTTGGCGCTGAGGGACCTGGAGATCAGGGGCGGAGGCAATTTACTTGGCGTAGAGCAACACGGTCAGACGGAAAAGGTCGGATTTCAACTTTATTACAAGTTGATAGAAAATGCTATGAGAAAGCTAAAAGGGGAAGATATTCAAGGCCTTTCGATGGACATAAAGGTGCCGTTAAGCATTCCGGAGGACTACATTCCCCAGGATTCGCTTCGAATGGCGCTTTATAGGAGATTGCTTAGAGATTTAAGCATTAAGGATATTGACGAAATGGAAAAAGAGTTGGCCGACAGGTTTGGACCACTGCCGGAGGAGATGAAATCCTTGTTGAACGTGACAAGGTTAAAGGCGGGGTTGCCTCACTTCGGCGTTGAAGAGATGACGGTAGATGCAAACGAAATCGTCTTACGAGGAAAAGATAAGGGATTGCTTAGCCTTGTGGGCGGCAAACCGGGTTGGATGACCGGAGGTGATCGTGCCGTTGGGCCGGGCGGCATCGTTGGCCTGAAGGTACTGGTCAAATACATGACATCAGCCTTTAAGTCGGGTAGGGAGATGGTCGAGGAATGGGATCGAGACGCGATATAGGGGAAAGCTTCGTGGAGCTCGTTGAGATAATGGCGAAATTGCGAGCTCCCGGAGGTTGTCCCTGGGACAGAAAACAGTCCTTGGAATCTCTTAAGGAATACGTGCTTGAAGAGGCCTATGAGTTGATTGATGCGATAGACTCGAAGGATAGGGGAAATATATGCGAGGAATGCGGCGACCTGCTTTTGCAGATCGTCTTCGTCGCTCAAATTGCATCGGAAAATCATTGGTTTGATATAACGGATGTGATAGATGCATTGTGCGATAAATTAAGGCGAAGACACCCTCATGTCTTTGGTGATCTTACGGTCCATGACAGCGAAGAGGTCAGGCGGAACTGGGATATGATAAAATTGCAAGAGCGACAGAGCAAGAATGAAGTGCGATCCAGATTGACCGGCGTTCCTCGTTCCATGCCGGCGTTGCTCAAGGCCTTCTCCATCCAGGAGAGGGCAGCAAAGGCCGGCTTCGATTGGCAGGCTGGAGACCTTACCCCTTTATGGGATAAAATAAGGGAGGAGATGGACGAGCTTCGCCGTGCCATAGAAGTCGGGCTTACGGACGAGATAGAAGAAGAAATGGGAGATCTCCTTTTCGCGGTGGTTAACTTGTCTAGGCATATAGGCGTAAATCCAGAAGAGGCACTGAATAAGGCTAACGAAAAATTCTCAAGGAGATTTCGCATCATAGAGGAGAATGTCGAGAAAAGCGGACGGGGCTGGAGCGAGTATACGCTCGACGAACTGGAGGAGCTTTGGCAAGAGGCCAAAGAGAGGCTCAGAGGATCGCAAGGAGGTTAAATTTAAAATGAGCGACGTTCACGATTTTGACATATTTGCTAAGGGGATTAAGAGCGAGACGGGGCAGAAGAAAAAAGTATTGATCACTGAAACTGTACTGCGAGATGCGCACCAGTCCCTCATGGCTACCAGGATGCGTACCGAAGATATGCTGGACATAGCCGCCAAGATGGATGAAGTCGGCTACTACTCCCTCGAGATGTGGGGTGGTGCTACCTTTGATGCGGCCATGCGGTTCTTGGAGGAGGATCCCTGGGAGCGCCTAAGGGCGTTAAGAAGAGTTGTCAAGAAGACAAAGCTTCAGATGTTGCTTCGTGGCCAAAATTTGGTAGGTTATAAACACTACCCTGATGACGTAGTGAGAGAATTTGTCAAAAGGGCTGTGGGCAACGGTCTAGATATCATCCGCATATTCGATGCTCTGAACGATTTGAGGAATATGGAAGTAGCTGCCGATCAGGTCAAGAAAGAAGGAGCCCACCTGCAGCTTTCGATATGTTACACCATATCGCCGGTGCATACCTTAGAATCCTTCGTCGAGTTGGCGTTGAAGATGAAGGACATGGGTGCCGATTCGATATGTATAAAGGATATGGCTGGCCTGCTTTCTCCTGTTGCTGCCTATCGACTGGTCAGGGCGATCAAGGATAGGTGCGATCTGCCGTTGCAGGTGCATACGCACTACACCAGCGGCATGGGGTCAATGGCTTATTTAGCTGCTGTCTTGGCTGGGGCCGACATCATTGATTGCGCGATATCTCCCTTTGCCATGGGCACGAGCCAACCGCCTACGGAATCTTTAGTCGCAGCACTGAAGGACTCCATATACGATACGGAGATAGAGCTGCAAGAACTGGTTCCAATCGCGAATTACTTTAAGGAAATACGAAACAAATATAAGGATCTGGTCGTTGGCCTTACGGGGGTAGACATAAACGTATTGATATATCAGATACCGGGAGGCATGTACTCGAACCTGGTAAGCCAGTTGAAGGAGCAAAATGCCTTGGATAAGCTTGATTTGGTGTTGAAGGAGGTACCTCAAGTTCGACGCGAGATGGGCTATCCTCCCTTGGTGACCCCGACAAGTCAGATAGTTGGCACGCAGGCTACGCTGAACGTCTTAGTTGGCAAGAGGTGGCACATAGTGCCCAACGAGGTGAAGATGTACTTTCTGGGATATTATGGAAGGCCGCCTGCACCCGTTGATCCGGAGGTGGCCAAAAGGGTCATAGGAGACGAAAAGCCCATCGAATGCAGGCCAGGGGAGATACTGCCTCCGGGATTGGAGGAAGCCCGCAAGGCCATAGAACCCTGGATACTGCAACCGGAGGATGTATTAAGCTATGCTTTGTTTCCAAATGTAGCTAAAGACTTTCTGATCAAAAAGTTTGCCAGGACGCTTAAGAGGGACGTTGGCTTTGAGGAACCCATCGAAGGGGTGGCCTATCCAGTATAGCTGTGACAACTCAAGGAGGTAATGAACATGACAGAGGCACAGAAAAATATTTCCGAAGTAATTGAAAGCGACATCAGACCAGCGCTCATGTCTCACGGTGGAGATATAGAATTGGTAAGCTACGATGAGGCGGAAAAAAAGGTATTTGTACGCCTGACCGGCGCTTGCGGTGGATGTCCGTTCGCCAGGGAGACGTTGCGATTCCAAGTGGAAAGCGTCTTAAAGGAGCGCCTTCCCAATGCAGTAAAGTCCGTTGAGAGCGTTCAATGACATGTGGAGGAGGGGATTTTCTCGCCCTTGGTAGAACCGTTTGATTCCAACAGTGATGTTATAAAAAAAGATGGATCGTCGCCTGAAATTCTCATTGTAGCTGACGAAAAGGTTCTCGAAAAGATATTGGGCCAAAAGGACGAGAACATTCGGGCCGTTGAGGAGAGGTTTCCCGTACGCATAATCGTGAGGGGTGACGAAATACAGGTTCATGGCCCTGACGTCGAAGTCGTTAAGCTTGTTGCCAAATTTTTGGGACAGCTGGCTGAAGTTGCCGAGAAGGGATACAGGCTAACGCCTGCAGAAGTTAAGTACGGCATGAACGTGCTTACCGAGGCCGGCAAAGTGGACCTGCTATCGCTTTACGAAGAGGTCATATACATCACCTCAAGGGGAAAGCCGGTGAGGCCTCGAACGGCAGGGCAAAAAAAATATATCGAAGCGATAAAACGTAACGATGTAATTTTTGTCATAGGTCCGGCAGGAACGGGCAAGACCTATCTTGCTGTCGCCATGGCGGTCGCCGCCCTTAAGGCATCGGCCATAAGCAGGATAGTTTTGGTGCGGCCCGTCGTAGAGGCTGGCGAACGCTTGGGATTTTTGCCCGGCGATGTCAAGGAGAAGGTGGAACCGTATTTGAGGCCGCTTTATGACGCCTTCTTCGATCTGCTGTCTCCCGAGAGGTTCATGAAGTATCTTGAAAAGAACGTTATAGAATTGGCCCCATTGGCCTACATGCGGGGAAGGACTTTGAACGACAGCTTCATTATATTGGACGAGGCTCAAAACACCACGCCAGAGCAGATGAAGATGTTCCTCACGAGAATGGGATTTGGTTCAAAGGTAGTGGTAACGGGCGATATCACGCAGATAGATTTGCCTCCTGGAAAGGAGTCGGGCCTCAAGGTAGTTCAAGACGTTTTGGATGGCATTCCGGGTATCGAGTTTGTGCGATTGACTAACTATGATGTGGTGCGTCACGAAATGGTACAGAGGATAGTTGAGGCGTATGAAATTTATGAAAAAAAGAAAGGGAACGACCAGAGGCTACCCTAAGAACGTTGCAGTAGCCTTATCCGGAAGTTCGTTACGCTTAGAGTGGTTGCTGCGGCTCTTCATTTTGGCCCTTGCAGGAGGGTTGTTCTTTTGGGGATGGAGATTGGATGTAGCCGACAAAGGTTTCAAGGTCGGCCTTCCATCCCCAAGAGATTATTATGTCTTATCGGAGATTACTTATCTAGACGAAGATACGACCAGACAGCTCAAGGAAAATTTGGCATCAAGGGTATTGGGCGTAAAGGTCATTGATTTCTCTTTGGTTCCCATTGTCAGGGCCGTGCTTGAGGATATAGATAACCCATCCTCCTGGTCCTACTTGCCTGAAGGTTTAGTCAACATCTTAAAGGCCCTTCCTTCTTCCAAGAGAGGTCGTATTTTAGATGTCACGCGAAACATAGGGTTGCAGATGCTAAGTTTGGATAACTATAGCAGCAGCTCCACTGACTTAAGAGGAGATCTATGGAAGTATCTTGCAAATGCGAATTTGCCCATTGCCGACAAAAATATTGCATATCAGATACTTAGCTATCTTTTTACCTTTGTAGTTGAGACCGACAGCGAGACGACAGCTTTAGTCAGGGAATTTTATAAGTCGAGCGTAGAGCTGGTAGAAAAAGTCCTGAAGCCGGGCACGCTACTGGTAAAAAAGGGAGAGCTCATCACCCCCGGAATTGCTAACCTTTTACGGTTGCAAGGGTATCCGGAAAGCCGATTTCCCAATATGCAGCTTGCCATGGTCCTTCTCATGGTCTTTCTTTGGTCCTTTTTACATCGATATACCGACCTGCAGGAGTGGAGGCAGACCTCAACCATAAGGATGACCTATTTCGCTACTTTGCTTATCCTTGGTTGGGTTGTGCAGTTTGGCGTCGCCAGGGTAAATGCGCTCTATAGCGGGATAGGCACCTTGCCGATAGTGGGGTGGGGTTACCTCACTATGCCTTACATAAGCGCCTTTTATTTGGGCTTAAGCGGCGGGCTTCTGGGCGTCATGATAAGCTCTTCAAATTCCTTCGCCTATCTTTATTCCATGTTCTTGGCAGTTTTGATAACGGTCCTGGCCCATGCTGTCTTTAAAGAAAGGCCAACCACGCAAGGTAAGGCATTTTTGAAGATCGAGCTTGTGGGATTTGTTGCTGTAGCCTTGTGGTATGCCTTCAGTGGGGTCTTTTACCATGTGCCACTCCTTCGTGATATGCTATTCGTCCTGCTTTTGCTGCTTTGCCTTGGCGGTATCTTTATATTGCTCCTGCCGTTGATCGAGAGGGTCTTCGATGTGGTGTCACCCATAAGGCTGATGGAACTAATTCACCCTAGCAATGCGTTACTGAAGAGGTTGCAGGTTGAAGCTCCAGGTACGTATCATCATTCCATGATGGTCAGCACTTTGGCGGAGGCAGCTGCCGAACAGATCCGCGCCAATGCGCTGCTTGTACGAGGCGGTGCATACTATCATGATATCGGCAAATTAAAAAGGCCGCAGTACTTCATAGAAAACCAGATAGAGGGAGAAAACGTACATGATACGCTTTCTCCGTCGTTATCGGCTTTAATTATATTGTCTCATGTCCAGGAGGGAATAAACTTAGCTAAGGAATACGGACTTCCGAGCGCCATGATAGATTTCATTGCCGAACATCATGGGACTACATGCTTGTCTTACTTCTACAATAAGGCAAGAAGAAACGGCGATAAGGTCGATAAGGATCAATATTGTTATCCCGGGCCTAAGCCTCGTTCCAAGGAAACGGCCTTGCTAATGCTCGCCGATTCCGTGGAAGCAGCTGTGCGGGCATTGGGCCCATCGGTGTTGGATATAACGACCCTTGACGATGCCGTAAAACAGGTCATAGAGGTAAAAAAACAGGAAGGACAGCTTGATGAGGTCAACCTGACCATGAAGGACTTGAGCGCTATTCGGCAAGCCTTTGTCACGACATTGATGTCCATGTATCATACGCGATGGGTAAGAGACAAGAAATGATTGGGAGGGAGAAATTAGACTTTGGAGATAAGCTTAGACGTTAGCGGTGAAGAGCAAGTGGAACTTGTCATGGGAAAACCCTGTCCCCTGGAGGAGTTAAGGGATTTGGCACATAAGATAATCAACAAGGAATTGAACGAATTGGTAAACGGGGAAAATGACATAAAATCTATAGAGGTTTCCCTGACATTTGTTGGGCCCGATGAGATAAGAGAGCTTAACAGGGAGTATCGCGACACCGACGAACCCACGGACGTTTTGTCCTTTCCTCTCTGGGAGGGGGAAAATGGAAGGTTTGTCGTGCCTTCGTCCGATTGGGGCGAGATAGCCTTGGGCGATATCGTCATTTGTCCCAATGTAGTTGCCGAGTTTGCCGAAAAATTTGGCAAAAGACCTGAGGATGAGTTGATGCTGATCTACGTTCACGGACTGCTTCATTTGCTTGGATATGATCACGCTACTCCAGAAGAGGAAGCAGTGATGTGGAGAAAACAGGCCGAATACTTGTCAAAAGGGGAGGGCGATATTTAAGGTGGATACCGACCTACCTAATAGTATCTATTTGTTGATTCTCTGTTTGATATTGTCTGGAGTATTTTCCGCTTCGGAGACCTCGATAACGGCTACCGGAAGAGGCAAGCTGCTTGCTATAAAGGAACGAAAGCCACCAAGCAAGAGCAAAGCTATATCTTGGGCAATTGAGGATATACACAGGGCTTTGACTGTCACATTGATAGGCAACAACTTGGTGAACATCGCAGCCAGCGCCATGGCGACGTCCATAGCCGTATCCCTCTTTGGAGACAAGGGGTTACCCTTGGCCATAATATTGATGACCTTTTTGATCTTGATATTTGGCGAGATATTGCCAAAGACGCTTGCCATATCGCATGCCGAAAGAATGATTTTGCTGCTTTTGCCTTTCTTGAGATTCGTGTGGCTGGTGCTTTCCCCCTTGGTTTGGGTAGTGACATTTGTGATCAAGGTTTTGGGGAAGATGATCCACTTGGATATTTCGCTGCAGCGAGCCTTCATAACCAGAGAAGACATCGAGGAGATGCTAAAGATAGGAGAGGCCTCAGGGGCAATAGAGGATGACGAGAGGCGCATGATAAAGGGGGTCATATCCTTCGAGGATACCAGGGCCTATCAGGTAATGGTACCAAGGATGGATATGGTTGCCATCCCCAACACGACCACCCTGGGAGAGTCCATAGAGGTCTTTCGACAGTACGGCCATTCGAGGGTGCCGGTATATGAGGGGGACATAGACCACATAAAGGGCATCCTTTACGTTAAGGACATCATCCTCCCTCTGTATAACGGCAGATTTGATGATCCGATAGCCAAATATATTAGAGAGGCCCTTTTTGTTCCCGAAAGCATCAAGATAAGCGATCTCTTTGACATAATGAGAGCAAAGCGTGTGCACATGGCCATTCTTGTCGATGAGTATGGAGGAACTGCAGGGTTGATCACCATGGAAGATTTGCTAGAGGAAATCGTTGGCGAAATACAGGACGAATATGACACAGAGGTACCACCCATATACAAGGAGTCCGAGGGAGTGTACGTGGTCGATGGCCTGGTAAACCTCGAAGACCTGAGCGAATACCTGGATTATCCCTTCGAATGCGAGGATGCCGATAGCGTGGCCGGATTTGTCCTGAGCCACTTCGGAAGGTTTCCGGTGCCCAGGGAATCGTTCGTGTATGGCGAATGGAATATCGAGGTCCTGGAGGTTGACCAACATAGGGTGAAAAGGCTCAAGTTCACCAGAATTCCGGAAGCGACAGAGGGCAAGGACGAGGAAGCTGATTGACGGCCGATGATGAAGCAGGGGTTTTATAAGCTGACGGGCGTCGTCCTGAGGAGACGGGAGACGAGCGAGGGAGACATAAGGCTATACATCCTGTTTAGGAAACACGGGCCACTGTGGGTAATTGCTCCTGGTGCCGCTCGTGGAAGGAGGAGGTTCGGGGGGGGCACAGAGCCCCTAATATGGGGATACTTTTGCTGTTACCAGAGTCCTAAACAGCTGTATTTACGCGAGATCGAAGTGAAGGAAGATCTATGGGAAATTCGAAAGGACCCCGGCAAGCTGGAAAGGGCCATGAATTGGGCTCGCTTGCTTGTAGAACACCTGTTGCCAGGCTATCCGTGCGATGAGGTATTGTCTGTATTTTACGACTCGCTATATTTGCTTGATAAAGGATTGGACGGCAGCTTGTTGGAATGGCGTTTCCTCTATAGATGGATGAAAAATTGGGGAGTGGCTCCAGACATATGGCATTGCTCATCCTGCGGAGAAAAGCTGGAAGAGGCCTATTGGCAAGGAGACGTCCTGATATGCAAAAAATGTTGCCTGAATGGCGGAAAGGCAATTGCTCGAGCGGAATTAAGCGAGCTTGTTTGCGCAGCTGCGCTTTCTAGAAAGGATTTGATAAAATGGGCTCAAAACAAGAGTTCAAAGGCGAACTACGTAGATTATAATGGTAAGCTGAAAGACATTCTAAAACGAAGTTTTTTAAACTAGGATGGGAGGAGTTTGGCATGAACCTCCAGGAGATCATTTTTAGGTTGGAGCGTTTTTGGTCTACGCAAGGTTGCGTCATTCAACAACCCTACGACATCGAGGTCGGTGCAGGTACAATGAACCCGGCTACGACGCTCAGGGTGCTTGGTCCTGAACCGTGGAGGGTGGCTTATGTTGAACCTTGCAGGCGTCCCACTGATGGACGTTATGGAGAAAATCCGAACAGGCTGCAACATTACTATCAGTACCAGGTGATCATTCAACCTGCCCCCGATGATATTCAGGACATATATATTCACAGCTTAGAAGCCTTAGGCATAGATCCCGCAGATCACGACATAAGGTTCGTGGAGGACGACTGGGAATCTCCTACGATTGGCGCTTGGGGCTTGGGGTGGGAAGTGTGGCTTGACGGCATGGAGATAACGCAGTTCACCTATTTTCAACAGGTGGGCGGGATAGATATGGATGTGGTCCCTGCGGAATTGACGTACGGGATCGAGCGCATAGCCATGTTTGTCCAAAAGGTTGATAACATATTTGACCTGCGCTGGGTTGACGATGTCACATATGGCGACATCCATCACAGGGGAGAGGTAGAGCATTCCATATACAACTTCGATGAAGCCGATGTTGATATGCTTTTTAAATTGTTCAACATGTATGAGGCCGAGGCAAAGCGTCTCATTGGAAAGGGGCTTGTCTTGCCCGCCTATGATTACGTACTGAAGTGCTCGCATACTTTCAACCTGCTGGATGCCAGAAACGCGATTAGCATAACTCAGAGGACGAGCTATATAAGCAGGGTCAGGGCCATAGCGTCACTATGTTGTCAAGGCTATCTAGAGCAGCGTAAGGCCGCAGGTTACCCCTTTATGGAAAAGTTCCCGCACTTTTAAGCCCTTTGGCAGACTAGCGAGCTAGGAGGATCGAAAGCTATGGACGTAAGGGATTTACTCTTTGAGATCGGCACGGAAGAGATACCGGCCAGGTTCATGCCCTGGGCCTTGGAGGAGATAAAAAAGATAGCTACAGAGGAGTTTCAAAAGGAACGCCTTGTATATAAGGCCATAGAAAGCTATGGCACTCCGAGGCGCTTAGTGATTTTAGTCAGAGGCCTTCAGGAAAAGCAGGACGATTTGGTTGAAGAGATAAAGGGACCTCTTTGGAGCCAGGCCTTTGACATCTACAATAACCCTACCAGAGCCGCCCTGGGATTTGCGAAGAGCCGAGGAGTTCCCGTTGAGACCCTAAAGAAGAAGGAGATCAATGGCCAATTTTACGTGTTTGCCATAATAAGAGAGGAAGGCAAAGATACGGCTTCGGTGCTACCTGCACTGTTGGATCGATTAATAAGGCGCCTGGTCTTCCCGAAGAACATGTATTGGAGGGAGCCTAGCCTCAGGTTCGTCAGGCCTATACGTTGGCTTCTGTGTCTTTATGGAGATGAGGTCATACCATTACAGTTGGGTAGCTTAACTGGAGATAAAGTTACCCGCGGTCATAGGTTCATGGGCTCAAGCAGGGTGGAGATAAGTTCAGCGAGCGAATATCTGGAAAAGCTTTACGACAATTACGTGATCGTAGACCAGGCTAAGAGAAAGGAAAAAATACTGTCCGGCATTGCATCCATCGAGATGGAGCACAACGTCAAAGCAGTGCTCCCCCCTGACTTGATAGATGAGAACGTATTTCTTGTGGAATATCCCGTTCCTTTCATAGGGACCTTTGATGAAAGCTTCCTGTCTCTCCCTGAAGAGGTGCTCATCACTGTCATGATCCATCATCAGAAATATTTCCCAGTTAAGGACGTAGGGGGCAAGCTAAAACCGGCCTTTATTGGCGTGAGCAACAACAGAGCTACCGATATGGCGGTCGTAAGGGAAGGTAACGAAAGGGTCTTAAGAGCAAGGTTGTCAGATGCCGTGTTTTTTTACAACGAGGACCTCAAAAAGCCCTTAGCCTTGAGGGTAAATGACCTTCAAGGCATAGTTTATCAAGAGTCCCTGGGGACTTTATACGATAAAGTCATGAGGGTTAAGGACCTGGCCTTGAACTTATGTAATGAACTTGGTTGCGACGAGGAGACGGCCGATTTGGTCGAGAGGGCTGCATTCCTTTCCAAGGCTGATCTAGTTACCAACATGGTCTATGAGTTCCCGGAGCTCAGGGGTGTAATGGGAAGGGAATACGCAAAGGCAAACGGCGAGAACGAGCGAGTAGCAAGGGCCCTGCATGAACAATACCTTCCAGCCTTCGTTGGAGATGCCCTGCCAAGGGACATAATAGGAGCCATAGTCGGCATAGCTGATAGAGTTGATAATATAGTATCCTGTGGCAAGATGGGCCTGTTGCCCACTGGCTCTCAGGATCCCTATGGCTTAAGAAGAACGGCAAGATGCCTCAATGAGTTGATCCTTGGACTTGCCATCGATGTCGATTTGAAGAGGATCGTTGAAAATTCGGCAAGAAGCCTAAAATGCGATCCCGATGTTGCCGGACGAGTCATGGAGTTCCTGAAACAGAGGCTTTACGTGCAATTAAGGGAGAAAGGCTTCTCGCATGATGTGGCTTCTTTAGCGTTGGCCGTCATAGGAGAAAAGCCCTTACAGGCGGTAAAATTGGCCGAACAACTGGAATCGGTTAGAAAGGAAGAGTGGTTCCAGAATTTAGTAACCGCTGCGATCAGGGTCAGGAATATATTGGCCAAGGCCGGGGATTTTGCGCCTAAGGCAGTGGATGAGACGAAATTTCAAAGCGACTCGGAAGTCAAGCTTTACAGAAAGATTCAGGAGATAACGCCAAAGCTTAGCGATGCCCTCAAAAAATATCAATGGGAAAGGATAATCAGCCTGCTATTGGACCTTGAGCCCATAATATCCGAGTTTTTTGAGAAGGTGCTTGTCATGGCCGAAGATCCTGAGATAAGGGAAAACAGGCTGTCGCTTTTGTACGAGTGCAATAAGCTGTTTCGTCTAGTCGGAGATCTAGGGGCTATAAGGGGATCTAAGTCAGGTGATTGACGAATGGTGAAGATATTTATTGTTTCCGATTTCACGGGAGAGACGGCTGAACACGTGGCCAAGGCAGCAACCAGCCAGTTTAGCATAAAATCAAGCGAGCTTGTGCGCTTCAGGTATGTGAATAATCAGGATCGCCTGATGGAGATATTGCGACGCGCTCAGGAAGAGGGGGCCATCATAATAGCCACCCTTGTCGATCACCAGTTGCGCAATTTGTTGGCAAAGGAAGCTGGCGCGCGAAATATAGATTTTATCGATATACTTGGACCCATACTTGGAATGCTGGAAAGAAAAATGGGATATCCTCCGCGGGAGACGCCCGGCCTCATGAGGAGAATGGATGAAGAGTACTTTAGAAGGGTCAAAGCCATCGAGTTTGCCATAAAGTGCGATGACGGCAAAAGTCCCGAGCTGCTGAAGGAAGCCGATATCGTTTTGGTGGGAGTCTCAAGAAGCGGTAAGACTCCCCTGGCTATGTATCTAGCTCACAAGGGCTTGATGGTCGCAAACATGCCCCTCGTCCCCGAAAGTCCGCCCCCTAAGGAACTCTTTGAAGTTCCTGGCAATAAGATCATAGGCTTGACCATAGATCCAGCCAAATTAAGGCGAATCCGCGAAGAGCGGTTGAGGGTTATGGGCTTAGATCCAGAGGTTTCAATGTACGCTAGGCAGGAGCGAATAGAAGAAGAGCTCCTGTACGCTAGGCAAATAATAGAGACGTTGAATGCCAAGATCTTCGACGTGACCAATAAGGCCGTGGAGGAGACCGCTCAAGAAATAATGGACTATTTGAATATATGAGGTGGCGGATATTTGAATCCTAGAGAAGTTTGGGAAGATACGGAAAGACAGCTCTTAGCGGCATATGCCTCTAAGAGCGTCGATTCCAAGGGAAGAGAGATCTATGAACCGCCTTGTCCCATAAGGACCTGTTATCAACGCGACAGGGACAGGATCATCCACTGCAAGGCCTTTAGAAGGCTTAAATATAAGACGCAGGTCTTGTTGTTGCCCGAGGGAGATCATTACAGGACACGGTTGACCCATACGCTCGAAGTCTCTCAGATAGCCAGGACCATAGCAAGGGCCTTGCGGTTGAATGAAGACTTAACGGAAGCCATAGCCTTAGGTCATGATCTCGGCCATACGCCCTTTGGACACATGGGAGAAGAGGTCCTGGACAGCCTTGCTAAGGAAAAGGGCTTAAGTGGTTTTCATCACGCCCAGCAGAGCTTAAGATTGGTAAATGTACTTGAAAGGGACGGCAGGGGCCTTAATTTGACATGGGAAGTGCGGGAGGGGATATTGCAGCACAGCAAGGGCCAAATAGATGTCCACAAGGGGTTCGAGTTGTTAAAACCGTCTACCTTGGAAGCTTGGGTCGTCAGAGTAAGTGATTCTATTGCGTATCTTAACCATGACCTGGACGATGCCATTAGGGCTTGTCTGGTCTCTGCTGAGGAAATACCACAACAGGTGATACGGGTGCTTGGAGAGACTCACAGTAAGCGCATAGGAACGCTGGTGACGGACATCGTCTTAAACAGCGGAGAAAGGGGCATTTACCTTAGCGATGCGGTATTGGAAGCCATGGAGATGCTTCGAGGCTTCCTTTACGAGAAGGTTTATCTAGGTCCTCAGGCGAAAAAGGAAAGGCCGAAGGTCAAGCACGTACTTAGCACGATCTTTCACAATTTGCTGTCTGAGCCCAAGATGCTTGATTCCCTTGAATTCGCAGATGCAGGAGCCGATCCGGTCACGCGGGTGATCGATTTTATCTCTGGCATGACCGACAGATACGCCCTTGCCTTCTTTGATGCCATAGCTATGCCAACGCCGTGGCCGCTAGACATCAGTCTGCCAGACCATATTCCTTAAGAAGTTCCTGGTATCTTCTGTCGATCTCGCTAGGAGATGGCTCCTTGTAAATCTTCTTTGACTCATCCGATGGTGGTTCTCCTTTTGGCTCCACGACCTGGGGTTGAGGCAACTGAGGAGCAAGGCGTTGAGGTGTGCCTTCATCTGGTGTCTTGCTTGAGTCAGGCGAAGATTCTGACTGCGAGGATGAAGCAGCGTATGCAGGTAGCTTCATTCCATAGCTTGCAAGTAAGGCGTTGTCTCCGCCTATGAGGTACAATTTGGGCTCGTTTGGGTCTGTAGCTTCCATCGCAGAAAACTCGTAGGGGCTACCGTGATATGGACAAGTCCTTACGGGAGCTTGATCCGCAGGTAATAAGATTGTCGCCTTCTTTGGACAGCTTGGGCTTGCAGGATATCCCGTTTCGCGGCAGATGTCCAACTGGATGGCCCTTTCTCCTATTATTCCGGCCAGGGAAAAGCTTTCCTTTACATTAGCAATTTTGACGGCTTCCGACATGAAGGCCTTCCATACAGGAGCGGCTATGCGGCCGCCGGTGCTGCCATTGCCAAGCGACCTGTGGTTGTCGTTTCCGGCATATACGACGCACACGAGCCCAGGCACTCCACCGGCAAACCAGGCATCTTTCCAGTCGTTGGTGGTTCCCGTCTTGCCGAATACATCATAACCGGGGATCTTGGCCGCCCTACCCGTTCCGTTGTTCACGACGTCTATCAACATGGAGCGAATGGTCGCAGTTATGGAAGGATCTACGGCCTGGTTCAGGTTCGGGCCGTTGGACTCCAGTAACCTTCCCCTGAAATCTACCACTTTTTTAATCGCAAAGGGCTCCACTCTATAGCCGTCGTTGGCATATACGCTATATGCTACGGCCATCTCCAGTGGAGTAACGCTAGCCGAGCCCAAGGCCAGCGATAAGTCCTGGGGAAGGTAAGGGCTTGTTATGCCCATATCTCTGGCGGTCTTTATGATGGCGTCTATGCCTGTAAGCTGTGCAACGCGTACCGCTACAGTGTTGTAGGAGTCAGTCAGGGCCTCAAGCAGCGTGCTTTCCCCGTGATATTTATCTCCGTAGTTGCTTGGTTGCCAACCGTTAGGGAAATACAGGGGGGCATCCAATATCCTGTCTATGGGCCTTATGCCCTTCTCTAGGGCTGCTGTATATACAAGTGGCTTAAACGCAGAGCCTGGTTCTCTGTAAGCCTGAACAGCTCTGTTGAACTTGCTGACCTTAAAGTCCTTTCCTCCAACCATCGCGAGTATTTCGCCGGTATTCGGGTCCATTGCCACGAGGGCGCCCTCGCACTTTAATCCCGAAATGGCCCTTTCTGCCGCACTTTGCAGCTTCAAGTCTAAGGTGGTGTATATCTTTAATCCTCCCTGATATACGACCTCGGGGCCATACTTGGGCAATAGGTGGTTGAAAAGTATGTAGGACACAAAATATGGCGCCGGGTTATTGCCCAGCGTGGGTTGCCTTTTCTTCGAAAAGTTCAAGTTGGCCTCTAAGGCTTCGTTGGCCTCGCTTCTCGTGATCCACCCCAACTCTTCCATTCGCTTTAAGACGTAAAATTGCCTGGTCTTTGCCCTGTCCAGGTGGCGCAAGGGAGTGTAGTACTCAGGTGCCGCAAGCAGACCGGCAAGCATGGATGCCTCCGGTAAGGTCAATGTAAGTGGGTCTTTGCCGAAATAGTTGTACGAAGCGGAATAGATGCCGTAACTGCCGTGGCCCCAATATACTGTGTTTAGATACATCTCCAGAATTTGATCCTTGGGATAAAGCCTTTCAAGCCTGATGGCCAAAATGATCTCTTTGACCTTTCTTTCGATCGTCTTTTCTCTGGTCAAAAACAGGTTCCTTGCGAGCTGTTGGGTTATGGTGCTTCCGCCCTGCAGGGCTCCTTTGTGCGTGAAGTTTACTATGGCGGCCCTCACAATGCCCTTCATGTCAATGCCGTGATGTTCGTAAAAATTATCGTCCTCTGCGGCTAAAACAGCTTTTATCACCCATGGAGATATCTTGTCCAACGACGCCCAGGTCCTGTTTTCCTTGAATAACCTGGCCACTTCCGCGCCATTTCTGTCGTAAATTACCGTAGAAAGGGTTGGATTGAATCTTATAAGTTCATTTGAGGAGGGCAACTCCATCGACATCTTAAGCATAAACCCGGCACAGAGGACGAAGATGATTGCACAGAAAAGTATTATAGCGTACAGTAACGTCACTCCAATGTGCCCTTTGTTTGGGTTTTTCTTATTTCTATATTGCATGCTCAGACCTCCCAAAAACCTCTTGCCAATGACTGTTGAGATTATAGCATGAGCTTTAAGGATCATGGCGATTGTTTTTTAGGAAGGTCGATCCCCTTGCGATAACTTCCGGTACCACATAATGAAGAAATTTTTCAAGAAAATGTGTTTTTTTGATTGACACACCCCCCCTGAACGTTATAATGTAATCCGCTCTTTATGGAGAGAGAAAAAATCTTGCGTAAGGAGGGTATGCCCAATGCTACCGATTCCGACAAAATTCTGTTTGGTTGTAGGCCATGGAGAAGGCGACCAAAAACTCAATGCATTCGATGCCGCTTTACTTGATGCCGGCGTGGGAAATATGAACTTGCTTAGGGTGAGTAGCGTATTGCCGCCCAAATGTGTATATGAGGAAGTTTTTAAAATGCCGGCAGGATCCTTGCTTCCGATAGCTTACGGTTCTTTGACGAGCGATGTTCCGGGCGAAATAATATCCGCTGCCATAGGCGTTGGGATCCCGGAGGACCCGTCATCCTACGGGATAATAATGGAGTTTTCCGGCTTTTGCAAGGCCGATGAGGCTGCCTTGACAGTCGAGAAAATGGTTCGTGAGGCCTTTGCGATGCGCAACCTTTTGCTTAAAGAGGTTAAGGTTAAATCGGTAGAGCACAGAGTCGAACGATGCGGCTCGGTCATCGCTGCCTGTCCCCTGTTTTATGAAGTTCCTTGCGAGGGATGTTAAGCGATGAAAGCGATAGAGCGCAGGATTGCTGACCTTTGGTTTACCGAGTATCAAACGCCGAATTTGAGGTTGGGCCTCAGGATAGAGGATGTCCTCTTAAACAAGCAGTCAAAATATCAGCATATATTGGTAGTCGATACTAAGCAGTACGGCAGGGTTTTGGTCCTGGATGGCGCCATCCAGCTTACCGAAAAGGATGAGTTTTGTTATCACGAGATGATGGCCCATTTGGTCTTGTGTGCGCACCCTGAACCTAAGAAGGTGCTCGTAATTGGCGGGGGAGATGGGGGCGTCGTGCGAGAGGTGCTCAAGCACGATACAGTAGGGTCCGTCACGTTGGTCGATATAGACGAGGAGGTAATAAGGGCATCGAAGACGTTCTTTCCGACTGTATCCTGTGCGTTGGATGATGAACGCGTGAAGATAATGCCCATGGATGCCCTAGTGTTCGTGAAAGAACATCACGACGAGTTCGATATCGCCATCATAGACAGCACTGACCCAGTGGATTTTGCCAGCGGTTTGTTCGAGCAATCGTTTTTTGAAGACGTACATGCCGCATTGACCGAAAGCGGAATGATGGTAGCTCAAACGGAGTCACCCTTCGCAGAACCGGAACTGCTGCGCGATGCAGTCCTGGGATTGAGGAACACATTCGAAAGGGCCTTTTTGGCTTGGGGATCTGTGCCCACATATCCAACCGGCCTTTGGACTTACGCGGTTGGAAGCAAAAAATTTGATCCAAGGATACAGAGACGATCTGCACCCACGGGTTTGAAGTATTATAGCGATACCATGCATTCTTTAGCCTTTGAGTTGCCTCCTTTTGTTAAGGAGATCGTGAATGGAGGCAATTTGAAGGAGGCAAAGGGGAATTGATGCGCTTTCTAAAAAGTGGACCATGCATTAGGGATGCCAGGTGGATTCTCTTTGGGGCACCTTCCGATGCTGCTGTATCCAGGAGAGGCGGTGCTCAATATGCCCCGGATGCGATCAGGTGGGAATCCCTTCATATCGAGACCTATTCCCCCTATTTGGGCGAGGGGTTGGAAAAAGCCTCCTTCTTTGATGTGGGGGATCTTTTTTTTGTACCGGGAGATATCCAAAGTTCATTGTTGAAGATCGAAAAGATTACGTCATCTTTTGCGCGTAAGGGCAAAAAGGTCTTCATGCTTGGAGGAGATCACCTGGTAAGTTTAGGCTCTGTAAAGGGGGTTTTGTCCAAGTTTTCAGATCTTCATGTTGTTCATTTCGATGCCCATGCTGACCTGAGGGATTATTATTTGGGCAGCAAATACAGTCACGCTACGGTCATGCGAAGGGTAGCAGAACAACTGGCAAGCCCCAGGCATTTACACCAATTTGCGATAAGATCAGGCACCAGAGAGGAAATTGAGTGGGGGAAGAGAAACGTAGACCTTCATCTGATCGATTTCCTGGAGCCCTTAAAAGAGGTCTTGGGCAAACTTGAAGGATGTCCTATATATGTGAGCTTGGACATAGACGTGTTGGATCCCTCCTTTGCTCCCGGAACGGGTACGCCTGAACCGGAGGGTGTCAGCGTTACTGACCTTTTTAAGGCCTTACGCATGTTCAAGGGCCACAACGTTGTTGGCTTCGACCTGGTTGAGATATCTCCACCCGTCGACGTAAACGGAGTAACGTCCGTTTTAGGGGCCAAAATTGTGCGAGAGGTTTTAATTATGTTGGGAGGTGACAGCGTTGACCAATAATCAAGCACTCGGAAAACATATTTTAATGGAAGCGTATGATTGCGAATATGATGTACTCGACGATTTGAGGGGAATTCAAAGCGCTATGATCGAGGCAGCGGAACGTACCGGTGCAACTGTAGTGGACGTGGCGTTTAGAAAGTTTGAACCTTACGGGGTTAGTGGTGTAGTGATCATATCGGAATCGCACTTGGCGATCCATACCTGGCCGGAATTTGGTTACGCTGCCATTGACCTCTTCACATGTGGCGATAAGGCGGATCCATGGAAGGCCTTTGAATATCTGTCCAACTATTTTAAGCCCAAAAAGATTACTACCATGGAAATAAGGCGCGGCAGCCTGGTTACGACCGATAATAAAAATTACGTATCTATAGACTCAATTCGCGAAAGCGTTAAGGGTGAGTGACTTCAAGGGCGTAGCGACAAAGATCGTGGGGGTACCCTTTTAAGCTGCCAATAAATGTGGTAAACTCGTGGATAGGTTTTGTTTATTAAAAGATTTATAACATCCACGACGACGGTGGTGAAGGAAATGGACGATAGCGACAGGGGACTGTACGTGGGTTCGGAGATTGGCAAGCTTAGAAGGGTACTTCTCCACAGGCCGGGGTTAGAACTGTTGCGCTTGACAATTGACAACAAGGATGAACTGCTCTTCGATGATATCCTTTGGGTCGAGGAGGCCCAAAAGGAACACGATGCCTTTGCTGACCTCCTCAGGGATAACGGCATAGAGGTAGTATATTTTCGCAATTGTCTGGCACACGTGCTCAAGGACGAAGAGGTTCGACGTGACTTATTATCAGAGGCCTTGGCGTTGGAGGCCTTGGATCATCAGCTGAAGGAGGCCTTGATGGGTGCCTTGTTTGAGATGCCTCCCGCTGACCTTTCGGAGATTCTTGTCGCCGGCATGACCGTTTCTGAGGCCAGAGAGATCGCCGGCAATGTAAAAAGCTTGTGCATGCTTGCTTCAGATGATACCGATTTCCTGATAAAGCCCATTCCTAACATCCTATTTCAAAGGGATCCCTTTTCCTTCGTGAAAGACGGGGTAATCATAAGCGTGATGCGCTTCGACGCCCGCCGCAAGGAACCTCTATACGCGAAATATATATTCGACCATCACCCATATTTTGCGGGACTCAAGATAATATATGGTGAAGAAATTACAAACGTGCATCCCTACTTCATAGAAGGCGGTGACATTTTAGTGCTGTCCGAAGATGTCGTGGCTATTGGCATAAGCCAGAGGACTACGGCCGGAGCTATACAGGTAGTAGGGCGGAAACTTGCCAGGGAGTTGGGCATAAAAAAGGTCCTGGCTGTGGATATTCCCAAGAAGCGCGTCTATATGCATCTCGATACGGTCTTTACCATGGTGGATAGAAGTTGTTTCGTTGTTTATCCCGGCATAAGAAAGAACGTTCGCATCTGGGAGATCGCTTACGATGAGGATGGAACGGTTGCAAGCATAGAGGAGTCGCATGACCTGGTTGAAACGATGAAGCGCAACTTAGAGCTTGACGACATAACCTTCGTCGAGACAGGTGGCGGAGATCCTGTCGCTGCTGCCAGGGAACAATGGAACGATGGAACGAATACTTTTGCCATAGCCCCCGGGGTGGTCGTAACCTATAGGAGAAATACAATCACGAACCAGGAGCTGAGGGCAAACGGCATAAAGGTATACGAGATCAAGGGAGCGGAGCTTGGGCGTGGCAGGGGAGGCCCCAGATGCATGTCCATGCCGCTGCTTCGAGATTAAATGTGAGGGGAGTAGTGAAAGATGCCGGTTAATTTACGCGGACGCCATTTGTTATGGTTGAAGGATTACAAGCCCGAAGAGATAAGATATCTCTTGAACTTGGCAGTTGCGTTGAAGGCAAAGAAGAGAGCCGGAATCAGGGGCAACTTGCTGGCCGGTAAAAACATTGCCTTGATATTTGAAAAGCCCTCGACGCGAACCAGATGTGCCTTTACGGTTGCCTGCTTAGATGAGGGCGGGCATGCCGAATACCTGGGCAAAAGCGACATTCAGCTTGGACATAAGGAAGACGTCAAGGATACCGCTAGGGTATTGGGCAGGATGTTCGATGGCATACAGTTTAGGGGTTTCAAGCAGTCGGTAGTGGAAGAGCTTGCCATGTATGCCGGGGTACCCGTTTGGAATGGCCTTACCGATAGCTATCATCCCACCCAGGCACTGGCTGACGTTATGACAATGCAGGAATGTTTTGGAGACGTGAAAGGGCTTAAGCTTGTTTACGTAGGTGACGGAAGAAACAACGTGGCCAACTCCCTCATGGTCATATCATCCAAGCTGGGCATGCATTACGTCATAGCCGCACCGAAGGAGTTATATCCGAGCCAGGAATTGCTTGATGAGTGCAGAGCTGAGGGTGCAAGGCACGGAGCCATCATAGAGGTCATTGATGATCCCCATGAGGCGGTAAGGGGAGCACAAGCGGTCTACACCGATGTGTGGGCTTCCATGGGCGAAGAAGAGAAGCTCGCAGAGCGCATAAAACTGCTCAAACCCTATCAGGTAAACAGGACTTTAATGGATCTTGCTGACAAAGAGGCCATATTTTTACATTGCTTGCCGGCCGTCAAGGGTAACGAGGTCACTGAAGAGGTCTTTGAATCGGCCCAGTCCAAAGTCTTTGAGGAAGCCGAAAACAGACTGCACACGATCAAAGCTGTAATCGTAGCCACCATAGGCAACTTGTAATAAAACAGATCGACGGACAGGATAGCCTTGCATCCTGTCCGTCGATTGTAATTTATATGTTTACCATAGAAGTCCTTATTTCCTTTATGCCCTTTAAGGAGTTCAGATCGACCAGAAATTTTTTTATCATGTCTATTTCGCCCAACAGTATGATTGCCTCTAGGCAGTTCGAGTGGTCTATATGGACGTGCGTCGTGCAGACTATTATGACGCCGTATTTGTGCTGTATGTTCGTAATCTCCGATACCGCATCGTGTCTGTGGTGGTCGTATATGATCGTGACGGTTCCACAAACCATCCCTTCCTGAAATTCCCACTTGGATTGGGCTATAAAGGATCTCATCACTTGTCTTAAGGCCTCGGAGCGATTTACCATTCCGTGACTGCGAAGCCATTTATCGAACTCGTCTAAAAGGGACTTCGGTATGGAAACGCTGAACCTCGCGATCTCTTCGGTTTCCATGTTAGCTATGCCTCCTTTGAAAGGGTGATGCGAGATGATGAGAAACGCTTTAAGTGTAGCATTAACAACGCTATCTGTCGAAGAGCTCTGCAAGATGGATGTTAGGGCGATAAATTTGCTCCTTCTGCCCCCTATGGGGAAAGATGTATTGCGTCCTCAGGTGCCTGATTTTGCCCTGCAAAACATATGTCATGTCGCCGGGGGTGTGATTGACGAAGACGAAACGGCGAAACTATTTCTATGCGACGATTCGGGAAATTTAAAACAGGAGGGATTCGACTTTCATCTTTTTGACCTCTTAGGAAGGAGAATCCTTTTTGTATCAAAGAAAGCATTTTGCGATCCTTCGATCAGATATAAATTTTACAGTATGCATGCAGAGCTACTTCTGCTTTCATGTCTGCTTGATCGAGAGGACGAGGCCTTTAAGTTAAACTTAAGTCTAAGCAGCATATCGTCGGAATTGGGTATAAAGGTAGCCTGCGCTTACTCCTTTTTTGACGGCAAGTGCGGCATTTCAGCCTGGCGTGAAGGCCACAAGGAAACCTCATGCAAAGCGCCCTATTGGGAATGGGCTGTATGATCTATCGACAGGAAAGGCGCTAATTCATCGATGAGGCTTTCATCATCGAGGGCTTCCTTTAATTCTCCTAATGAGAAATAAGGCCTCCCTTGCATTATTCGCATTGCCCTTGCTTTTCCTATGCCGGGTATGGCCATTAACGAACTTGCGGGGCAATTGTTTATATCCAAAGGAAAGGGTATCCCCGTGACGGATCGCCTGCCGTAATCGACGATAGAGATCGTTGTAACGTCCCCAAGCCTCAATGTTTCGTCGACGATCCCAACCAAAAGCGGATAGGTGGCCAATTGTCGTCCGAATGAAAGCTTGCCGGATTTTTCCTCCACTCGCACATTTTCTAATATACACCCCACTGGGGCAACGCGCTGCAGAAATGCCCGATCTATTTCGTCTCGCACCCATTCTTTCCACTTTTTGTAACGGCTTTCTTTCACCTTATTTGGATATGTGGGCAGTAAATCTTTTAATAAAGTTCCATCGAATACCATGGGCTTTCTTATATTTATTCTCCGAACGGCCAGGCCTTCGTCCAAGATCTGCCTCAAAAAGGCGGAATTCACTTCCAGTGCCTTGTCAGTGTCTCCGGCAAGGCCAACCAGAAAATTAAGGCCAGGCAAGACCTTCGGAAGACTTCTAGGGGTGGGCCTCCATCCGCCAACTTCGTTCACCAACCTTACGGCAAGGATGGCCTCGTCGAAGTCGACCTTCAGATTGTTGATCTTCCTTACGAAGGGGTCCAAGTTTTCGATGCCGAACGAAAGGACGTCTCCTTCAGTGTCGTATTTGGATATGACGCCTATGGCCTCGACTGATTGATCTGGGAAGTCTGCTATTGTCTTTGGGTTTGCGTTATCGGTATGAAGCACGCTTAAGTTGGGACAAACCTGCCTTGAACCCTTGTAAAGCTCCTCAAGGGCATGGGGGTTGGGTATTCTTCCCTTATGTGATGCTATGCCGTGATAAGTAAGTATGTTGGAGCATCTGCCAAACCTGAAGGCCCTTACTCCTGCCCTATATAGCGATTCCATTTCCTCTAAGACGCCTTCCGTCGACCTTTCCTCGAATATGCCAAATCTTCCCTCGGTACAAAAAGAGCAGCGCGTTCCTATGCGATCACAGCCTCTAGATAGCTCCATTTCCGCCATTATCCAAGGATACCAGGGGTGAAGCCTTACCACTGTGCTGCCAAGCTTGCTCCAAAGGTCTACGCCGTCGTAGCCGTGCCTTTTCAAATGGGGCACAATTTCTCCCTTGGAAAGGTAGCTAAATAAGACTTCCTCTATATCCCCTGTGACCAGGCAATCGATGTCCTCTAAATCCAGCTTTAATGCATTTCTTCCGCCCTGCAATGCATATCCAGCAACTATTGGGCCGCCCAAGAAAATTAACCCCTTCCTTTTTATGGCCGCTATATTTTGAAGCTCGCTCAAAAGAAGGGGAGAACCGCCCCTGTAGCGACCAGGTACGGTAAGGCCTGCTATTATTGCGATTATATCTGCCTTTGCCAAATCGTCTTCTACTGCATTGCGATCCTCTCTCCACTGATCGCAGGTGTAGTAAGCGATATCGTAATTGAAGTACCTCAGAACGCCCGCGCAATATCGAACGTAAGGAGAAACGTATGGGGGCACTCCTAGACACGCAGGTTCATCGACGTATCCGTCGAAGATGACTCCAAAGGGCATGGAAAACTTCCTTTCTTTCTCGGCTCTCTTCGGGAGCCCATATAAAATTGCCGGTTATTCCAAAGGATTATGTTAAAATCTATATCAATATTAGGCTAATATCAAGTATGAACTTAACCGGGAGGTGCAAACTTGAACGGCATTTACAGGGACCCTGTTTACCTAAAAGAACGCATAGTCGCATGGATCAGGGATAGGGTGAAAGAGGCCGGCGCAAGGGGAGCGGTATTCGGGTTGAGCGGCGGTTTGGACTCCTCCGTTCTGGCCTTATTGGCCAAGGAGGCGTTGGGATATAATAACATATTAGGCGTGATAATGCCATGTGAAAGTCAGCCCGAAGATGCCGATTTAGCTCTTATGTTGGCCAAAAGTTGCCTTGTCCCGGTGCAGCAGGTAGACTTGACTCCTGCCTATCGAGCGCTCTTGGACGCCATGCCCCTTGAAAGAGGTAGTATGAACGCTTTAGCGATGGCTAACATTAAACCAAGACTTAGGATGACGACGCTGTACTTCTTTGCGCAAAATTGCCACTTTTTGGTCTGTGGTGCCAGTAATAGGGATGAGCTAGAACTTGGGTATTTTACGAAACACGGAGACAGCGGTGTCGATCTGCTTCCCATGGGCGATCTTCTGAAGGGCGAAGTTAGGTTGCTTGCTGGCCATCTTGGCGTTCCAGCGCCTATAATAAGTCGGCCCCCCTCTGCAGGGTTGTGGCCCGGACAGACAGACGAAGGAGAGCTGGGTGCCACCTACGATGAGATCGATCGATATTTGGTCACGGGGGAAGGGGATGAAAGGGTAAGAGAGATCGTCGAAAGAGCCAGAAGGAAAAGCGAGCATAAGCGCAAGATGCCTCCCATTTGCAAAATTTAATGCGAAGTTTCCGCTAAGGGGTGATAATTACATGTCAGGACATTCTAAATGGGCTAACATAAAGTACAGAAAGGCTGCACAGGATTCCAAACGAGGAAAGTTGTTTCAAAAGTTGGTGAAGGCCATCATCACGGCCGCAAGGGAAGGAGGGGGAGACCCCTCTGCCAACGTTGCTCTTAAAAACGCCATAGAAAAGGCCAAGGAGGCCAATGTGCCCATGGAGAACATCCAAAGGGCCATCAAGCGAGGAACGGGCGAGATAGAGGGCGCTTCCTACGAACAGGTTATATATGAAGGCTATGGTCCGGGCGGTGTTGCCATACTGGTCGAGGCCATGACGGATAATCGCAATCGCACAGCCTCGGACATGCGTTATATCTTCACAAGGCATGGCGGATCGTTGGGAGAGGCCGGCTGCGTTTCCTGGGTCTTTGAGAAGCGAGGGGCGATCTACATATCCTCCAATGTCGATGAAGATGAACTTCTTATGACGGCAGCTGAGGCGGGCGCCTCAGATGTGGTTAAGGAAGATTCTTCGTTTATAGTATATACCGATCCCACTGCCTTGAACGAGGTCAGCGAATTTTTATCTCAAAAGGGTTACCCGATCGATCGCTGCGAGATAACGATGATACCGAAGAACACAGTTTCGGTCACCGATATAAACGATGCCTCTAAGCTGTTAAAGCTCCTTGATGCCCTCGAGGATCACGATGATGTCCAAAACGTATACGCCAACTTCGATATACCCGATGAAATATTTGATCAGCTGGAGAGCGCTTAAAGCTTATGCTGTGCCTTGGCATTGATCCAGGCATCGGTCGGGTGGGCTTTGGCTTCGTCGAAGAAAGAGGGAGCACATTGTCAAGCGTAAACTACGGTTGTATCGACACGGACTCCCATTTAATGGTTCAAGATCGTTTGAGTCTCATCTACGAGGAGCTAAAAAATCGCGTGAAAACGATCAGGCCTGACGTCTTGGCCATGGAAAGGCTCTTTTTCGGGCAAAATTTGACTACCGCAGAAAACGTTTGGCAGGCGAGGGGTGTCATATTGCTCGTGGCAGCACAAGAAGGGCTACCGGTAGTCGAGCTTACCCCCTCAGAGGTAAAGATGGCCGTGTGCGGTTACGGTAAGGCGAGCAAGTCACAGGTCCAGGAGATGGTGCGCTGCATACTGTCGTTGGAGTCCGTGCCTAAGCCAGATGATACGGCCGATGCCTTAGCCGTAGCGATAGCTGGGATCTCAATCTTCAAGGTTCAGCGCCTTGCCGAAGGCAAGTGTTAAGGCATGATTAGGTTCATCTCAGGGCTTATCGTAAACATCAGAGAAAATTTGGTAGTAATAGATGTTGCGGGTGTTGGACTGGAGGTCACCTGTTCTCGTGAAGCCCTCTCCTTATGTAGGGTGGGAGATAAGGTGACCCTGCCTGTCTACCTCCATATAAGCGAAAGCGGCCCTTTGCTCTTTGGCTTTGGCGATTATTCGGAAAGGGAATTTTTCTTGATGTTAAAGAACGTAAAGGGCATGGGAGCCAGGACGGCGATATCTATACTTCGATGGCTGTCGGCGCCTGAATTGGTAAAGATCATACAGGATCAAAATCCGGAGAGGCTGGAAAGGGTTCCCGGCATAGGTCACAAGACAGCAGAGAGAATCTGTTTTGAATTAAAGGATAAGGTTAAAAAGGTTTTTGCAGGCGAAACCGACCTGCCTGAGGCAAACGATAAACTTCAGGTAATCAGATTGGCCTTGAAGGAGCTTAATTTCAGCGACGGAGAAATAAACAAGGCTATAGGAATCTTGGAGAAAAGCCAAGACATCGCATGTCAGTCGGAGGAAAAATTGCTTCAGCAGGCCTTAAGGGCTTTGATAGGATAGCAGTTCGGAGTGATGTCATATGAAGAAAAGTTCGGCCAGGCTGGTGAGCGAGCAACCGCTGTCGATGGAGGAGGATGTCTTCATCAGACCCCAAAGGCTGAATGAGTTCGTCGGCCAGGCCAAGGTAGTCAATAAACTGAGCATATTCATAAAAGCGGCCAAGGCAAGGGATGAACCTTTGGATCATTCGCTCTTTTGCGGACCCCCGGGTTTGGGTAAGACCACCCTGGCGGGAGTGATTGCCCGCGAGATGGGGGGCGAGCTTAAGACCACGACAGGCCCTGCGATCTCCCGTACCGGAGATTTGGCAGCCATACTGTCATCCCTCAAGCTAAAGGACGTACTTTTCATAGACGAAATTCACAGGCTTTCTCCTCATGTGGAAGAGGTCCTTTATTCGGCCATGGAGGACTTCTCGTTGAATATAATAATTGGGAAGGGGCCTATGGCCAGGAGCATCAGGTTGACGTTGCCGAAATTTACCTTGATAGGAGCTACTACCAAGCCCACGTTGCTGTCAGCTCCATTGAGGGGGAGGTTTGGCATTGTAGAACAGTTAGATTACTACTCCGTGGATGAGCTTGCCAATATCGTGCTTAGAGGTGCATCCGTGTTGTCCGTGACCATCGATGAGGAAGCTGTCGTGGAGATAGCCAGAAGATCAAGGGGTACGCCTCGCGTGGCGCTGCGTTTGCTGAGAAGGGTTAGGGATGTGGCCGATGCCCGTAAGATGAAGGTGATAAACCTACAGATCGCTAAGTATGCCTTGGATTTACTTGGGATCGATGAGAATGGGATCGATGAGCAGGAAAGAAAGCTTTTGAGCGTACTAATTGAGCTTTTCGGCGGAGGACCTGTTGGACTTTCAACTTTGGCGGCAGCCATGAGCGAGGAGGAAAGGACCGTAGAGGAAATCTACGAACCTTTTCTGCTTAGAAACGGGCTGATCGAGCGGACCAAGGTCGGTAGGGTTGCCACAAAAAAGGCCTACGACCTCCTAGGAATTGAGCGTGTCAAGGCCTTTCCTGAAAAAGATGAAAACCTGACGCTTTTTTGAGAGATTATTGATAGACGGTGGTGTTCATCATGCAGGATATGGGAAAGATGCTGATCCTTTTCGGATTTTTCATCTTGCTTATAGGGGTTGCCCTTTACTTTGCGGGCAAAGGCGGAATTTCCTTCGGACATCTGCCTGGAGATATAGTGATTCGCAAAAAGAATGTCGTAATAATATTTCCCATTGTCAGCATGTTGATTTTAAGCCTGGTGCTATCCATCGTGTTAAATTTATTGGGCCGATGGTTCAGGTGATGAAGTAAGCTATCGAAGGGAGTGGCGTTCATGAAGCGTTATCTAAAGATTGCCTTGGCTTTCCTTTTGCTTGCAGTATTTTTCGTTCCTATGGGTGTCGCAGGAGAGCCAAGCGTATCCGTTGGTCTGGCAAGCGGAGTCTCTAACTGTACTCTTAAGGCAAACAGCATCACTTTTTACGATGCTTCCGGCAAGCAGGCTAGTTTTCGGGGTACCGTCTCCGTCAGCGCTGGAGGGCGTAACAACATAGCGGTTGGCGGAAAAACACTAGCTCTTCCGGTGACCGTAAAGTCGAAGGGCTTGCTTTATCTAAATGGCAAGCCCTATAGGGGGATATTCAGGCTCGTGGCGAGCAGCAACTCCTTTACGGTTGTAAACGAACTGCCGATCGAAGATTACCTAAAGGGCGTTTTAAAGATAGAGGTAAATCCCAATTGGCCCATGGAAGCACTGAGGGCCCAGGCAATTACGGCAAGGACTTATGCATTGGCAGAAAGGGGAAGACATGGCAGCGCGGGTTTTGACCTGTGTGCTACTGATCACTGCCTTCCCTATAGGGGGGTAAGCGCTGAGGACTCAAGATTGACGCAAGCCATAGAAAGCACGAGGGGAATGGTGTTGTACTATGGAGGGAGGCCTGCAGCTACATTTTTTCATTCAGATAGCGGTGGCTGGACGAGCAACGTACAGTCTGTTTGGGGACAGGACATCCCCTACCTAAGGTCGGTGCAGGAGCCCTTCGAATATCAGTCCCCCTATTCGTCTTGGTCGTTAAAGATAAGCGGCGACGAGATTGGTAGAAGGCTTTCAAGGGCTGGCATAGACGTGGGTTCTGTATTTGAGATAAGACCCGCAAAATTTGGCCCTGGTGGCAGGGTTGAGACGGTTGAGATCGTCGGAAGCAGGGGAAGAAAGACCATCAAATCCCACGATCTCAGGATGGCTTTGGGTGCCAAAGAGCTTAAAAGCACCATGTTTACAGTCAGTGCCGACGGGCAGGCGCCAAGGGTTGTAAAGCCTGCTCCAAAACCTTCCGAGCCCGACGGCGCTCAGTCTCAAAGCTCCACATTGATAACGCTAACCAGAGAAGGTGCGTTCACATCTGAAGAGCTCTTGGATATGCTGCTTCATCCCGAAAAGAAGGAAGAGTATGTACAAAAAGCCTTGGCGCGCAGAGGGGGCAAAGCCCTTGCACCATCGACCCCCGAAAGTTCAAGCAAAAAAGATCCCAAGCTACTCTGGCCTCAGTGGGAAATGCCCGATGAATCGGCTGACAGGGACACAACGGGGGCAGTGCGAGGCACGACGTTCGTCTTTCAGGGGAAGGGCTGGGGTCACGGGGTTGGCATGTGTCAGTGGGGAGCTAAGGCGATGGCGGAAAACGGCTGGTCGGCCGAGAAGATCGTGAAGTACTATTATCCCGGTACACAGCTACAAAAGCTTTATTGAGGTGTTTTATGTTGCAAAGACATGAATGTACTACGGTAGATATCTATGACATTTCGGCGTATGATTATGAGCTTCCCGAGGAACTCATAGCCCAATATCCCGTTGAACCTAGAGATCGTTCAAGGTTGCTGGTAGTGGATAGAAAAACCGGCAATCTCGAACATAGGGTATTTTACGAGATACCGGATTACCTAAAAGCAGGTGACGTTTTGGTCTTGAACGATACGAAGGTAATACCGGCGCGTTTTTTGGGGCGCAAAAATCAAAACGGCGGCAAGGCCGAAGTGCTGTTGGTCAAGCCATTGGATGATGGTTTCAGCTGTTGGGAGGCATTGGTGCGCCCTGGGAAAAGGTTAAATGCTGGCGATAGCGTGATCATCGATTCTGAAACTTCCATCTTGATCCTTGACAGATTGGACCAGGGAATGAGAAAGGTCCAAATAATAGGCAATGACTCTCCCTACAACGTAATTGCAAATAAAGGCAAGGTGCCACTTCCGCCCTATGTAAGTGAGAACGATAAGGCCCTGAAGAGTTATCAGACAGTCTATGCTCGAGTCGATGGCTCCGTTGCCGCCCCGACGGCCGGATTTCATTTCACTGAATCCCTTCTTAAGAGATTGGCCTCAGCAGGGATCGAACTTGTATATATAACGCTTCACGTAGGCCCGGGCACCTTTAGGCCCGTTAAGGTAAAAAACATCAAGGAACACGCAATGCATCGCGAAGATTATCACATTTCATCTAGCGCTGCTGATTCGATAAACCGGGCCAAATACGAAGGTAGGCGCATCATAGCCGTCGGAACCACGGTAGTGAGATGTCTGGAGTCGGCAGCCGTAGACAAAGATATTATTTCACCAGGTAAAGGAAGCACGGAACTTTTTATATTTCCGGGCTATGAGTTTAAGGTCATTGATGGGCTGATAACGAACTTTCATCTTCCAAAAAGCACCTTGTTGATGCTCGTGTCCGCCATGGCAGGTTACGATTTGACGATGAAGGCATACCGGGAGGCGGTAAAGGAAAGGTACAGGTTTTATTCCTTTGGGGATGCCATGCTCATAATTTGATGTTTGGAGGCGATCGAATTGTGGAGGTGGGCCATCTTTGTGCCGCATCCGCCCATCATAATACCCGAAGTCGGAAGAGGGGAGGAAGCGGCCGCTGTCAAGACGATAGAGGGCATGAAAGAAATTGCCAAAAGATTGAAGGACGAACTGCCCGATTCGCTAATAATACTGACGCCCCATCATGCCATGGGCAGGGGATTGCACGTGATCTGCGCAAACCAATTTAAGGGCGACATGGGGATGTTTCGTGCACGCAACTGTAGGCTTGAAGTCGACGGCGATCCGGAGCTAGCCTCAAGCTTAGCCGAATATATGGAGTCTAAGGGATTGCCCGTCAGCCGATCGAAGGGGCGGCTTGTCGAACTAGATCACGCTTCCTTCGTTCCACTTTATTATTTAAATAAGACATGGGGGACGTTGCCCAAGGTAGTTATAGCGAATCCTTTGGGATTGGATTATGAGGAAAGTTACGCCTTGGGCAAGTTTTTGAGGCAATTTGATGCAGACGACAAAAACCTCGGCATCATATTTAGCGGAGATCTGTCTCACAGGCTAATTCCTTCCGCTCCTGCCGGATATCATCCCAGGGCCAAGGATTTCGACGCTGCCGTCGTAAGGGCATTTGAAACTTCGAACGCCGAAGAGCTTCTGTCCCTGCCTGAAGATGAGATCGAACGAGCAGGGGAGTGCGGCCTGCGTTCGGCTCTGGCATTTCTTGGCATGGCAGAGGGTGAACCCATTTCCGTGTTGTCCTACGAAGGTCCCTTTGGGGTAGGTTACTGTACGGCCATATGGATGCCGATGAACGCTGCAAAGGGCGGCTCAAGCGGCGTCGAGTCGCATCCCTACGTTAGGCTTGCAAGGCTCTCTGTGGAACATTATCTTAAGACGAAACAGGTGTTGGACCCCTCGCAGGCATTTTCGTTATCTCCTCAGGTGGATTTATGGAGCAAAAGGCGAGGATGCTTTGTCTCGATTAAAAGGTTGGACGGCTCTTTAAGGGGGTGTATAGGTACAATTAGCCCGGTCAGGGAAAATTTGGCCTCGGAGATCATATATAACGCACTGGCGGCGGCTTTTGAGGACCCTAGGTTCATGCCCTTAAGCGAAGAGGAACTGGCGGGAGTGAGATTTTCGGTGGACGTCTTGAGCGACCTGGAGCTTGTGGCTTCTGTCGATGAGCTTGACCCTAAAGTTTACGGCGTAGTGGTGGAGAAAGGCCTTAGGAAGGGCGTGCTTCTTCCCGATCTGGAAGGGGTTGACACCGTGGAATATCAGCTAGAGATTGCAGCCCAGAAGGCCGGAATAAGCTCTCTAAAAGGAGCTAAGATTTACAGATTTACAGTTGAGCGCTACGAGGAAGTGGAAAAAGATCTATGAGGGCCCTTTACTGGCATTGGGAGGACGAAAATGTCAGGTGCGATCTCTGTCCCCGTGGTTGCCTGATACCTTCCGGCAAGAGGGGACTATGTCGCGTTCGCGAACATGTGCCGAACGAAGGGTTGGAAGCTTTAACTTACGGCATGTTCTCCAGCGTTGCCATGGACCCCATGGAAAAAAAGCCCTTATATCATTTCTTGCCGGGCAAACCTGTCCTATCTTTGGGTTCAGTGGGGTGCAACATGAGTTGTCCCTTTTGTCAGAACTGGCATATCTCCACCTGGGTGAGTCAAATCGAGATGTCCTACATTGGGGTGGATGAGCTGATATCCCTTGCAAAAAAATACCGTTCCGGGGCGGTTGCTTTCACCTATAACGAACCGCTGATATGTTTTGAATATCTCTCGGATGCCATGCCCGCCTTAAAAAAAGAGGGAATAAGGACCGTCTTGGTGACAAATGGCCTTATAAATTCCTCCCCTTTGAAGGATCTGCTTCCTCATATTAATGCTGCAAACGTTGACCTCAAGGCCTTCGACGAGACAACTTACAGGAAACTTGGAGGCGACCTGAAGATCGTGCAGTCTACCTTGAAGTCTATGGTCAGCTGTGACGTACATGTCGAGATAACGCATCTTTTAGTAACGGGCATCAATGATGACCTGTCCAAGTTCGAGAAGATGTGCTCCTGGATTGCCGGCGAGCTTGGAAAAGGCGTTCCGCTTCATATTTCAAGGTATTTCCCGGCATATAAGTGGAATAAGCCGCCTACAGATATTTTGCTGCTGAAAAAGGCGAAGGAGATCGCCTTAAGATACTTAAACTTCGTGTACCTTGGCAATGTGCCTGATGACTGCGATACTCATTGCCCCGGATGCGGAAAGCTGGCCATAAAAAGGAGTGGCTATGACGTCAAGTTGCTTGCCGTAAATCCTGATGGCACCTGTCCCGGGTGTGGTAGTGATTTGGGGATTGTACTTTTTTGATTTTATGGCATACTTTAAATAACGAATTCCAATCTTTAGACTTTAGGGAGGAGCAGGCATGGAAACGATTCACCTCAACGGTCATTCTTTGACGTTGGAAGACGTCGTTAAGGTTGCCAGGGGCGGTTGCAGGGTGGACTTGGATCCGGCCGCAAAGGCCTTTGTGCAGCGAGGGGCTTCCATCGTGGAGAAGTGGGTCGAGGAAGGCAGGGTCGTATACGGGATTACGACCGGGTTTGGCGATCTCGCTTCCGTCACTATTCCCTCGGAACAGAGCGAGACCCTACAGGAGAACCTGCTTAAAAGTCATGCTTCCGGAGTGGGAGATCCCTTCGATGAAGCCGTTGTTCGAGCAATTATGTTGCTTCGCATAAATACCCTGATAAGGGGCTTTTCCGGGATAAGCCTGGAGACTTTGTCGCTCCTGGTCGATATGTTAAACTGCGGTATCCATCCGGTGATACCCTCTCAGGGTTCAGTAGGAGCCAGCGGGGATTTGTGTCCTCTGTCGCACCTGGCCATAGCCCTTTTGGGCCTTGGGGAGGTCTTTTACAAGGGCCAAAGGATGTCGGCTGCTCGTGCCCTGGAGCAAGCCGGCCTCAAGCCCATTAAGCTTAAACCCAAAGAGGGGCTTGCCTTAAACAATGGTACGGCCGCCACGACGGCGGTAGCCTCATTAGCCCTATATGACGCGCTAAAATTGTCCAAGGTAGCCGACATAGCGGGGGCCATGTCGCTTGAAGCGCTCCATGGCGTTCCTTACGCATTCGATCCGCGGACACATGACTTGAGGCCACACTTCGGCCAAAGGGCAAGCGCATCGAACGTCAGGCGTCTCATCGAAGGAAGTGAGATTATAGAGGCCTTCAAGGCTGCGAGGGTTCAGGATGCTTACTCCCTCAGGTGCATTCCGCAGGTGCACGGTGCCAGCCGTGATGCCTTGGACTTCGTTCGCCAAAAGATAGACATCGAGATTAATTCCGTAACCGATAACCCGTTGATATTCCCCGCCGACGGCGAGGCCTTGAGCGGTGGCAACTTCCACGCTCAGCCGATAGCGTTGGCCATGGACTTTTTGGGCATCGCCGTGGCTGAGTTTGCTAACATCTCCGAAAGGCGTGTTGCAAGGCTTGTAGACCACAAGCTTTCAGGATTGCCCGCCTTCTTGATGGAAAACAGCGGCGTGAACAGCGGATTTATGATACCTCAATATGTATGTGCAGCCCTCGTCTCCGAAAACAAGGTACTGGCTCACCCATCCTCGGTGGATTCCATTCCCACCTCGGCCGGCCAGGAAGATCACGTATCCATGGGGGCTTACGCTGCAAGAAAGGCTCGCAACATCTTGTCCAACGCCCAAAAGGTCATAGCCATAGAGATGCTTGCCGCAGCTCAGGCCCTGGAGTTTAGCCTGCCCCTTAAACCAGGCAAGGGGGTTTACAGGGCTTATCAGCTCATCAGGGAAAAAGTGCCCTTCCTTGAGGAAGATGCCTTCATGGCCCCACTGGTGAGCGAGGTCGTAAAGCTCGTGGAGAGCGGTGAAATTATAAATGCAGTTGAAGGTGAGATAGGGGAGCTTGACTGAGCGTCGCACCAAAGGACGTTATGAATGCCCTTATTGGCATAATAATAGCTTAATTACTTAAACCAGGAGGTTTGTGATTCATGGTGAAGTTGATCGAATGTGTTCCAAATTTCAGCGAAGGCAGACGTGCGGATGTGATAGAGGCCATAGTTAAGCCCTTTAAGGAGACAAAGGGATGTTATTTGCTGGATTACAGGGCAGACCCTGATCACAATCGCCTTGTCGTGAGCTTCGTCGGGGAGCCGGAGGCCCTTGAGGAGTCGCTCATCAAATCGGCCAAGGTTGCCATAGAAAACATAGATTTAAACAAACATCAGGGTGCTCACCCTAGGATCGGCGCCGTAGATGTAATCCCCTTTGTTCCCTTGAGGAACACCACCATGGAGGAATGTGTAGAGTTTTCAAGGAAATTTGCCCAACTGTTTCACGATGAGACCAAGGTTCCCGTCTACTTCTATGAAGAGTCGGCCTTAAGACCTGAACGGCGCAACCTGGAAGTGATCAGAAAGGGGCAGTACGAGGTCTTAAAGGAAGAGATAATCAAGCCTGAGAGGCACCCCGATATAGGGGAACCTAAATTACATCCTACTGCCGGGGCTACGGTGATAGGAGCAAGGAAGTTTCTGGTAGCCTTTAACGTGAACTTGCATACCCAGGACGTGAATATAGCCAAGGCAATTGCCAAGGCAATTAGATCGTCAAGCGGCGGATTTTCTGCGGTCAAGGCCATCGGGCTTGAGCTCAAGGAGAGAGGCATGACGCAGGTCAGCATGAACATAGTCGATTATGAGAAGAATGCGCTGTATCGCGTGTTAGAGCTAATTAAGGCTGAAGCTAAACGCTGGGGTATTTCGATAGCCGAAACGGAAGTTTATGGTATGGTCCCTGCGGCAGCTCTACTTGAAAGCACATCTTATTACATGCAAATAGCAGATTTTGATCCCAATCAGGTCATAGAATTGAGGCTTTTGGATTTATTGGGAAGGGATTGATGATGACCTTAAAGCTTTTTAGAAATGCGCGCATATATACTCCCATAGATGACGGCAAACCATTGGCTGGCAATGAAATGGGATATGTAGCCGTCACAGAAGAGGGGGCCTTGATAGTCGAAGAAGGCTATATCGCCAGCATTGGTCAAGAAAGGGAGATCTTGGAAAGCCTGCCTTCCGGTGAGGAAGTCGAGGAAATAGACCTCGAAGGCAGATGCATCATCCCGGGCTTCGTCGATCCTCATACGCACGCTTGTTTTATGGGGACGAGGGAAAGGGAATTCGTCATGCGCCTCCAAGGCGCTTCTTACCTCGATATCCTAAAGATGGGTGGCGGGATACTATCGACTGTCGATAAGGTGAGGTCGGCCAGCAAGGAGGAGCTTTACGAAAATACGAAAGAAGTCGTATCAAGGGCAGCAAAAAGCGGCATCACCACCATAGAAATAAAAAGCGGTTATGGCCTCTCCCTCGAGCATGAAATCAAGATGCTCGAGGTGATAGGCCAACTGAACGGCAATCCGCTTGACGTTGTGCCCACCTTCATGGGAGCTCATGCCATTCCGATGGAATACAAGGACAACCCCAAGGCTTATGTGGAGCTTGTGATTGACGAAATGATTCCCTACGTTGCGAAACGTAACCTTGCTAAGTACTGTGATGTCTTTTGCGAGGAAGGTGTATTTTCGGTAGAAGATGCAAGAAGGATCCTGCAGGCAGCAAGAGGATACGGCTTGGGCTTAAAGCTTCATGCAGACGAGGTTTATGATCTTGGAGGGGCGAAGCTTGCTGCAGAGCTCAAGGTCGACTCGGCAGAACATCTTCTTGCTGCAAGCGACGAAGGTCTAAGGGCTATGGCTCAAAATGGAATTTTGGCCGTCCTTTTGCCTGCAACGGCCTTTAGTCTGAGGAAACCCTTTGCCCGCGCAAGGAGGATGATGGAATTGGGCGTTCCGGTGGCCCTGGCCACGGATTGCAATCCCGGTTCCTGTTATTGCGAGTCCATGGAGATGGTATATAGGCTTGCCGTATTGGGCATGGGTTTGTCGATGGAGGAAGCATTGACGGCATCTACCCTCAATGCCGCCTACGCCATAGGAATGGCCCGCCAGGTTGGAAGCCTTCAGAGAGGCAAGAAGGCGGACTTTGTAGTCTTGGAAGGCGAAACGCCCGGCGTTATGACTTATCATCTTGGGGCCTCGAACGTTAAAGAAGTGTATAAAATGGGAAAAAAGATTTGATCGAGGGGTGATGGCATGTCTATGATGAAGATGTCCATAGAGGAGTTTTTGAAGGAGCTGGCGTCAGACTCTCCTGCTCCCGGCGGCGGAAGCGTTGCCGCCCTTGGAGGAGCTCTGGGAGCAGCTTTGGTTGCCATGGTCGCAAGGCTTACCGTTGGAAAGGAAAAGTATAAGGATCAATGGACGTGCATGGAAGAGCTTGCAGGGAAGGCCGATGATTTGCGCGATAGATTTTTGGCCTTAATGGACGAAGATACCGCAGCCTTCAACGACTTTATGGATGCAATGCGGCTTCCTAAAAATAGCGATGAGGAAAAAGCCAGGCGGAGCGCCGCCATGCAGGAAGCCCTGAAAAAAGCTGCACTTGTTCCGATGAAGACATTGCAGTCTTGCCGTGAACTTGCGGAATATGCCAAACGGGCTGTGGAGGGTGGAAACGTGAACGCGATTACCGATGGCGGTACTGCCTTGCTGTTATCTTCTTCCTCTTCCAAAGCTGCTGCTTATAATGTGAGGATAAACCTGGCGGGGGTCAGGGATCAAGATTTTTGCGATAAGACCAGGAGGGAGTTGGAAAACCTCATAAAGGAGATCGACGCCGTTGTAGGCGAAGGACTCAAAAAGGTTGAGGAAAATTTATAATTTACAAAGCAATCTTTAAGGCGAAGCGGCAAGGCCAGGCCTGTTGACAATGATGAACGGGTTTGATAAAGTGTATTAGTCGAGCGACAGGGCATATTTGGGTGGTTAGTTCAGAGGGAGAACGCTTCCTTGACGCGGAAGAGGTCGCAGGTTCGAGTCCTGCACCACCCACCATGAGGGCATAAAAGGAGTCTGGTCTGAAAGCTAGACTCCTTTTTTGTAGCCTCAGAAAGAGAGTTGATGGCATCGTGATAAAGGGAACTGGAGTGGACCTGTGCAGCATACCAAGGATGAAGCTTCACATTCGATCTGAGAAATTCTTGAAAAGGGTCTTTTCCGAAGAAGAGATTTCCTTTGCTCTTTCGAAGGCCTGTCCTGAACAGCACTTCGCTGGCTATTACGCTGCCAGGGAGGCCCTGGCCAAGGCCTTGACGTTGGGCTTGTGGGACATGGGATTGAAAAACGCCTGGGTAGTTCACGGCAAAATGGGCGAACCGCAGTTCAGTTTTAATGATATATTAATCAAAATACTGGCAGAAAGAGGCATAAGTAAAGCTTGGCTCTCAATCAGCCATGAACGGGATATGGCCGTAGCTTTTGTCATATTGGAGGCATGAACATGATTCCTCTTTGCAGTGCCGAAACGGCTAAATTGGTGGACAGGATGATCATGGAGGAACTTTCCCTCCCAGGTTCGGTCCTGATGGAAAACGCCGGCAGAGCAGTGGCGTCCTTTGTGTCGCAGTCTTTAAGAAGACGAGGCAAAGGCAAGGTTTTGATCTTTGCGGGCCCGGGGAATAACGGCGGAGATGGGTTCGTTGCAGCCAGGCATTTACTTAACGAGGGGTTTGATGTCAAGGCAATATCCTCTCTTCCCATGCTTGAATCTTACAAGGGTGATGCACTTATCAACGCAAACGCCTTCATGAAACTTGGAGGAGGCATATCATTCTCGGAGGACTTATCGGATTCGCAGCTTGAAAGCGAAATAGATGGGGCAGATATATGCATAGATGCTCTCCTAGGAGTAGGCTTCAGGGGGGCCCCGGAAGGGGAAGTGGCCAGGTTGATAAGGGCGTTGCGTCGAGCCTCTTTCATCGTCTCAGTGGATGTGCCGAGCGGTGTGGATGCCTCATCGGGACGCATTCCCGGCTTGGCGGTCAAGGCTGACGTGACACTTACGATGCACGTTTACAAAACTGGTCTTTATGTGGCACCGGGCGCCTTTTGCTCCGGAAGGGTCATCCTCGTCGACATTGGCGTACCCACTATGCTTGGGGCTTTGACGTTTGAAAACAGGTGTTTTTTATGGGATGAAAATGCCTCTTGCAACGCCTTACCGGAAAGACCCTTAGGATTACATAAGGGCGATAGAGGTTGTGTGGCCGTTTTGGGCGGGTCCGACATTTACAGGGGTGCTCCTACTCTTTCCGCCCTTGGTGCATTAAGGGCGGGAGCCGGCATCGTCTATGTGATCCTTCCTGAGGAGGTATATCTGCAGTATGGCCAGTTTCTGCCTGAAGCCATATATCTTCCTGTCAGGTCGGATAAAAGGACCTTGTCTGTAAAGGCGCTTGAGACCTTGAATGCCCTGGAAAGCAACATAGATGTGCTTGTCGTAGGTCCCGGCATGGGCAGAGGAGAGGATACGATGGCATTGGTGTCCCTGTTATGGGAAAGATGGCATAAAAAAATGGTCTGCGATGCTGACGCGCTTTATGCACTTTCTGTATCATCCTCGACGTTAAAAAGAAAAGACGACGTAATTTTAACTCCCCATGAAGGAGAGGCAGCGAGGTTGCTGGCCCGCAAACCTTCATGGATTAGGGAAAATCGCTTGGAATCGGCAGAAAGGCTCTCTCAAAGGTTTGGCCCGTGCGTGTTAAAAGGTTATCACAGCGTAATTACCAATGGATTCGAGCATAGAGTGGTGGATTCGGGCAGTCCTGCGCTTTCCACGCCGGGATCCGGCGATGTGCTAAGCGGCGTGATCGGTGCTTTTTGGGCGTCTAATTTGAAGCTCATGGATGCAGCGAGCTTAGCCGTGTGGCTTCACGGAAGGGCAGGAGAGCTGTTGGAGTTAAAGAAGGGGCTCGATGGAAATCTTTCCAGGGAGATCGCCGACGAAATAAGGTCCCTAATGGGAGATATGAGATATGGCAAGAAGACGAATAGATTGGGAAGAGGAGCTGAAGAAGACCGAAAGGACAAGAATTCGCGGATTTAAAATTACCTTTCTGTCGTTTGCCCTTACGGCGCTTTTCTTCATGTGCTTTAGGTTCCAGGGCTCTCGTGCACGTATTCCTTTATATGTGCTGATAGTGCTCTTTGGCCTTTTGGGCGTGCTATTGTTATTTAGAAGGAAAACATGATTGGTGGTGAAGGCACATATGGATTTTCCTTACTCCTATTTTATATCGTCTCCCAAGATGATGATCAACTTCGGCAGGGCTATTGGTGCGGTCATATTTCCTGGTTTGGTCATTTACCTGGATGGTGAGTTAGGCACTGGAAAGACAATGATGGTTCGAGGAATTGCCCTTGCTTTAGGTTGGCCTGATGTACGAAGCCCATCTTTTACCTTGATCAACGAATATCCCACCGATCCGCCTATTGCACATGTTGATCTTTACCGTCTCAAAGAATCAGAAATCGAGAGCATTGGCATCGAGGAATATGTCGATAACGGTTTCTTGGTAGCCATAGAGTGGGGGAAACCAGGGTATTTTCCTTTCGTAAACGAGTGGTGGCATGTCGTCATTTCCTATGAAGATGACATGGTCAAAAGAGAGTGTCGAAAGGTGTTAATTAGAGCTTCAGGGGAAACTGCTATCGAAGCGTTAAAACGTTTCAATAAGAGGGTATCGTCATGGGGTGTTTAGAATCTACGGATTGTCTTATATTGGGTATTGATTGTTCAACAAGGTATACGGCTGTTGGTTGTGCCAAGGGCGACCTTATGGTCGGGGAGATGTCCTTCGACATAGGGAGATATCAGTCTGCACTTCTTCCCGATCTGGTAGAAAATTTACTCAGTTTTGGAGGATTTACCCTGACGGATGTGGATGCCGTGGCTGTCACAATTGGGCCAGGTTATTTTACCGGCGTGCGAGTGGGATTGTCTTACGCCTTGGCCCTTGCCTTTGCACTGGAAGTGCCGATCGTTCCTATTATTTCACTGAATGCTTTGGCTTACGAGCTCGTTTACGCGAGAAATGCGGTCGTCATACCGGTGATTTGGGCCAGGGGGCACGAGTATTACGCGTCCATTTTAGAAAGCAATGGAGAAGGTTTTATCGAACTGAAAAGCCCGGGGGTTTACGACGAAAAGACCATTTTATCCTTCGCAAATAACTACGTTAAGGAGTCGCGTCAAGTATTTGTCGCGGGAGATGATATCAATAGATTTCAAATGAAACCCGAAGGGGTGCATTTGTTTTCAAGGGGTGTCCGGGGAGGTAATGTGGCCAAGCTTGGCTTCAGGCTTCGGAAAGAAGCTAAAAGCCCTTTGGAGATACGTGCGTTATACATAAGGGAACCATATAAATAGGTGCCGATGGCATATATCTGATAGATGGGCTCATGGCTTATATAATATGTCTGAATATTTGCAATAGCAAGATCATGTCTTTATTTGCATGATAATTCCATTATCGTCATAATTTACCATGGAATTGCTAAACGATAATCAGATTCCGTGGAGGGTGGTGTCTCCTTTGGCAAAGTTCACGGTTAGCATTAACGAGGCGTGGTGTAAGGGGTGCGGGCTTTGCATTGCCATATGTCCCAAAAAGGTTCTTGAATTTAACGAGAGGGTCAAATCGGAGCCCGTAAGGATGGACGATTGCATAGGATGTCATCAATGTGAAAATATCTGTCCCGATCTTGCTGTAACGGTTAAGGAGGCGAAGCTTGATGCCTAAAGTCCAATTTTGGCAAGGCAACACGGCAGTGGCAATGGGAGCGCTAGCCGCCGGATGCCGGTTTTTCGGCGGATACCCAATAACCCCGTCGTCTGAGATAGCCGAGACCATGGCGCTTGAGTTGCCGAAGGTCGGTGGAAGGTTCATCCAAATGGAGGATGAAATAGCCAGTATAGCGGCAGTGATTGGAGCTTCATTGGCTGGTTACAAGGCGATGACAGCGACATCCGGACCAGGATTTTCTTTGAAGCAGGAAAACCTGGGATTAGCTTATATGGCCGAGGTGCCTATTGTGGTCGTAAACGTGATGAGAGGGGGACCTTCCACAGGTTTACCCACAAAGGTATCGCAACAGGACGTGATGCAAGCCAGATGGGGGACTCATGGCGATCATGAGGCCATTACATTGGCCCCAGCATCCGTTCAGGAGTGCTATGAACTCGCGATAGAGGCCTTCAATTTGGCGGAAAGGTTCAGGCAACCGGTAATCTTCTTGGGCGATGAAGTTGTAGGCCATATGAGAGAGAAGATAATCGTTCCGGATGATGGTACTTTTACAGTCCTGAATCGTAAGAGGCCTAAGACGAGACCCGAGGAATACGTCCCCTACAAGCCCGATCCCGAAGATGACATTCCTCCTATGGCTGCCTTCGGCGATGGGTACAGGTGGCATGTTACGGGCCTGACTCACGACGAATGGGGCTTTCCCACGAATGATCCAGAGGTCATAGAAAGGAAGATCTTGAGGCTGGTTAGGAAAGTAAGGCGCTTTAGGGACGAAATAGTGAGATATGAAACATATGAGGTCAGCGATGCCGACATGATTGTGGTCGCCTATGGTTCAGTGTCACGTACTGCCCTTAGCGCAGTCCGAGAGGCAAGGAGCAAGGGCTTAAAGGTAGGGTTCTTTAGGCCTGTGACACTGTGGCCTTTCCCGGACAAGGAACTGCAAGCTTTAGTAAATAACGTAAAAGCTGTATTGGTGCCGGAGCTCAACTGTGGCCAGATGGTGTTAGAAGTCGAAAGAGTGGTAAGCGGAAGGGCAAAAGTTTTTGCGAAGGGCTTGGTCAACGGCGAGCTCTTCAGGCCATCGGAAATCTTTGAATTTATCAAGGAGGTTGCCTAAAATGCCTAGCCAAGAAGTATTAGATTGGTTGCGTGCTCGCTTTTTCCCACATATCTGGTGTCCAGGTTGTGGTCATGGCATTATAATGCACGCAATATTAAGGGCGCTCGTCGATTTGGGCAAGAAGAAAGAGGAGACGGTCATTGCATCGGGCATCGGTTGTTCAAGCAGAATGCCTGGGTATATAGATGCCTGCACGTTGCATACTACTCATGGAAGGTCTTTGGCCTTCGCGACGGGCGTAAAATTGGCCAACCCCAAGCTGACGGTCATCGACGTGATGGGAGACGGCGACTGCACGGCCATAGGAGGCAATCACTTCATCCACGCCTGTAGGCGAAATATAGATATCACCGCAGTCGTAATGAACAACAATATATATGGGATGACCGGAGGGCAGGCCTCGCCGACCACACCGGTTGGCGCTTATGCCACGACGGCTCCTTACGGGGTTATTGACGTTCCCTTTGACATTTGTAAACTTGCTGCCGGAGCTGGTGCTTCTTATGTGGCCAGGGCGACTGTAGCTCATCCTTTGCTCATTGAAAAATACGTCAAGACTGCCATCTCGAAAAAGGGGTTTGCCGTAGTTGAGGTTGTGACCCATTGTCATACCCAGTTTGGCCGTAAGAACAAGAGGCCAAGGCCCATAGACAATATCAACTTTTTCAAAGAAAATAGCGTGATGTACAACAAAGCGACCACCATGTCAAAGGAAGAGCTCGAAGGCAAGATAGTGATCGGAGAGTTCGTAAACGCGGATCTGCCTGAGTACGTAGAACAATATATGAAATTGATCGAAAGCTTAGGGGGTAATCGTTGATGAACGATCAACGTTATGAAATTCGTATAGCAGGTTCGGGCGGTCAGGGAGTTATTCTGGCGGCCGTCATAGTTGGAGAAGCTTTAGCCCTTTATGAAGAGGGTTTAAATGTGGTGCAAACGCAGGCATATGGCCCCGAAGCAAGAGGTGGGGCTTCTAAGGCTGAAGTTGTGGTATCGCGCGGCAAGATTGACTATCCCAAAGTCACAAATCCAAACCTGCAGGTCATATTGACTCAGAAAGCCTGCGACGAATACGTCCATGATGCTTTGCCTAACAGCATAGTCATAGTGGACGATTTCTTCGTGACCGAACCACCTAAGATAAATGCCAACGTATATTCCCTTCCTATCGTCAGGACGGCCAGAGAGGAAATGGGAAGGGAAATTGTCACGAACATGGTCGCACTTGGGACCATAGCCAGAGTGCTGGAAAAGTGGCAGCTGGCCAAACCTGAGTCCGTTCGAAGGGCCATTTTGGATCGTGTGCCCAAGGGCACTGAAGAGCTTAATACTAAGGCCTTCGAGCTTGGATACGCCCTGATGAAGGAGAAGCTGTAATTCGTTCGAACATTATGAGCTCCTTCGATGACAAGGTCGCTTTAACCATAGAAGGGATGGACAGCAAGGCCCGGGGCATAGCGAGGATGGATGGCTATGTGGTCTTCGTCCCCGGGGCCCTCGTCGGCGAGACCGTCATGGCAAAGTTTGTGGAACGACGAAAGCATTATGGCATAGCTGTGATTGAATCCATCCTCAAGTCCAGTGATTATCGCGTACCTCCTAAATGCAAATATTATGAGGCGTGCGGCGGTTGCGACCTGCAGCACGCCTCATACGATCATCAACTTCATATTAAAAATGAGCTGGTTGTAGAGGCCATTGGCAGGATAGGCAAATGGCCTGCTTTTGACGTTGAGCCTACCCTTCCTAGTCCACAGGTTTGGGGATACAGGAACAAGGCAATCTTTCAAGCCCGATATCAAGGTGGAAGGAAGAAGCTGGGCTATTTCGCCAAAGGTACGCACGAAGTTGTGGAGATAGATGATTGCCCCATTTTGGACCCACTGTTGAATGACATTTATCGCCTGGCGAAATGCGCCATTGAAGATAGCGACATTACGTTCTACGATGAACATCGCGGTAAGGGTCTTGTTCGCAATGTCGTCGTCAGGTCGTCGCTCTCAAACCAAAAAGCTTTAATGGCCTTGGTCTTGAGCCGCAAGCCCTATCCCACGGAGTTAAACGGGCTGAAGCGCATCTCTGCTCAACTGGTTGACGATAAGCCATTCAACTTGCAGGGCATCTTGCTGAACATAAATGCATCTGGGGGCAATTTCGTATGGGGACCCTCTACGCTCCTTTTGGCAGGAGACGATAGCCTGCAGGAACGTCTTGGTGCTTTTGAGTTATGCTACGGGATCACCGATTTCTTTCAGGTAAATGTTCCACAGGCCTGTAACATATGCAAAATTGTATCCGAACACGCTGCCGGCAGTGGTCGTATATTGGAGCTTTATTCCGGCGTAGGCGCCATAACGTGTTTTTTGGCCTCAATGTGCCGGCATGTTGTAGCCGTTGAGGAATGGCGGCCAGCTTGCAAGTCGTTGTCGCACAATATGGCAAAAAACGGCCTGTCTAACGTGACCATCTTATGCGGCAAAGCCGAGGAGGTGGTTACACAAAAGGTTAAAGACGGCTTTGATACGGTAGTTTTGGACCCTCCCAGGACTGGTTGTCATGGGGACGTTTTGGATTTTATAGGCAAGATCAAGCCGAACAAGATAATATACGTGTCCTGCAATCCGGTTACTCTGGCAAGGGATGGCAAAATCCTCATCGAACTGGGGTACAAGCCGGTAGGTATATCGCCCCTGGATATGTTTCCTCAGACTAGCCACGTCGAGTGCGTGGCATTGATGGCAAAAGCGACATGAGGGCCGCATTAGCTTAAGGCAGAGATACCTCCCTCGGCCTATTTGCACTATCAAAGAAAGTTTGATCAAAGAGTAGTGCGAACCGATATCGAACGAAGGATAAAATAAACTAAAATAATAAATAAGCTTGATCGGCCCAGTTCCGATCAAGCTTAAGGGAAATATTAGTAAACGGCAATAAGCACTTGTGTATGCTAACTCAACAACCGCCTAGGGCTATACATGGAAAACCATCAGTGCAGTGGTTGTTTCTTAGGGTTGCCAATGTTATAGGGCTATCAACTCATAATCGCGGCTTCCCATGCCTATCTCTTCTCCGTATTTCATCTGAATGCTTCCGTCTGTATGAGGGCGCAAGCCCTTGAACTTATCCGCTCCTGCTTCTAAGTTGGACGAAAGCAGGGAATTCGAAAATCCCGGCTGGCTGTTGACTAAATCGAAACTTGCCTGATCTATAGCTACCGGGTCCAGAGATGCCAAAATGCCGATGTCCGGAACAATCGGGATGTCGCTCCATGGTACGCAGTCGCAGTCGGGCGTTATGTCCATCAGGAAGTTCATGTAACCAATACGTCCTTCGTGACTTTTATGAACCCCATAGCTATACTCGGTCATCCGTTCTATGAAGTCCACCATATCCGTTTCCCAGTCTATGCCGTTAGCCTGTACAGGGCATACAGTAAGACACTCTCCGCACCCTATGCATAGGTCATGGGAAACGCTTGCCTTCCGATTGACCATAGCAATGGCCTTGGTAGGACAAACTGCTACGCATTTAGAACAGCCTATACATTTGTCGAGGTCTACTACTACCTTGAGAGCGTGCTGTTGCTTTTTACCTAACGCGACAGCTCCGCCCATAGCGATGTTCTTGATGGCGCCGCCAAAACCTGCCATCTCGTGACCCTTAAAATGAGACAGAACTATCATGCTGTCGGCGCTCACAATGTCGGTGGCAAGCATTACCTTCGAAAAGTGTTTTTTGTCGATGTTGATCTCAGTAGCGTTTTCGCTGTGTAGTCCATCGGCTATGATGATGGGAGCCCCAGTAACCGTGTAATCAAATCCGTGTTCCAATGCTGTCAATAAGTGATCGACAGAATTATGTCGACTTCCCGAATAAAGAGTGTTGGTATCAGTCAAAAAGGGCTTTGCCCCTCTTTCTTTTACCTTGTCTGTTATCTGTCGCACGAACAGCGGGCTGATGAAGCTGTCCCCTCCGCGTTCACCAAAATGTAACTTTACGGCCGTTAAGTCATCCTTTTGGATGAATTGGCCGAAACCGGCACGATCAAAGAGGTTTCTTATCTTACTTATCTTGTTGTTCTTATCCGTTCGTGCCCTGAAGTCAACGAAGTATACTTTGCTGGACATGTTACATTCCCCTTTCTTAATGAATGACCCGTAATTTTCGTATCATCTTAAGGGTTTGAGTTAACTCCAAGTCAATAGTTTATATGAAGTTGTGGCCCCGCTAAGACAATTGCTGTTGGTTGGATCGAAATGATATGTGGCGTCATATTTTTGCTTGATTTAAAATTGACATAAATTCGGTCTTAAGTACCAAATAACTTGTGGGGTGGGGAATTTGACAATTTCTGAAGTGAGCGAAAAATTTGGTATTCCTCAAGACACACTTCGTTATTACGAACGTATAGGGTTGATCCCTCGCGTAAACCGCAACGAAAGCGGCGTTAGGGATTACACTGAGGATGATTGTAACTGGGTTGAATTTATCAAGTGTATGAGAGGGGCAGGGTTATCGATTAGGGTATTGAAGAAATATGTGTCGCTGTTTCAACAGGGCGACAGCACGATCGAGGCAAGGAAAGGGATATTGATGGAGCAACGAAGGTGTCTTGCCGAACGAATTAACGAGATGAGAAAGACGTTAGATCGTCTTGACTATAAGATAGAAATGTATGAGAATGTTCTCATGGCTGAAAAGGGTCTAATAAGGTCAAAATAATTAATTTGATATTTAACCTATATATTAAACTGAAGGTAAGATTTGACGATGAATGAAAGCTATTTTAGCTATAAGGATCTTTACATAGAGGACGGAAGAAAAGTATTGGAAGTAAATATACTTCCGGAAAAATATTGCAATTTTGATTGTGTATTTTGTCCCATCGGGAGGTCCCAACATAAAACAGATGTCCAAAGGTCATTTCCTGGGACGGATAATTCAATAGTTGAGCTAGAAAACAATATAAATGCTTTGAATCCAGATTTGATCTTCATTAACTCAAAAGGAGAAGCCCTATTAAACGATAGAATTGACGACATCATAGATCTCATCAAGGCTAATGGTAAGGCTGTAAGGCTGTTTACTAACGGCTATTTGCTTGGAAGAAGTGAATACATGAAAATTGCCAATCGTTGCGATGAGGTTGTAGGTGAGATAAAGGTATTGTCGGAAGAGGACTTTCAACGTCTCCAACGGCCTATAAAAGGGTATACTTTGGCTGAATATATCTCAAACATGGCCGCTTTTAGGAGGCAATATGCAGGGAGATTCATATTTGAAATCACCATCATCAAGGGTTGTAGCGATGGTCCGGGGTCAATTGAGAAGTTGAAGGACATAATCCGGGAAATTTCCCCCGACAAGATTGTCGTTGCAAAAATCAACGACAAAAGATTTGAGAAAAAATTTAGCATAACCGACGAGAGACTTGAGGAAATATCAAGGGCCTTGCTTGATATTTAGTGTTACGGCTTTATACCGTGTGATTATGTTAACAATCATCGGGTTAGTTGCATCGATCATGAAAAATATCTCTCGATAGCTGTCTTGATCCTTGCAAAAGGAGCACCTTCTCAATATAATTTATGTGCAGGCGGACATAGCTCAGCTGGTAGAGCATCGGCTTCCCAAGCCGAGGGTCGCGGGTTCGAATCCCGTTGTCCGCTCCAGGTTTGAGTTCCTGACTGGTCTTAATGCCAGTCAGGGATTTTTTATGTCTTTTTAGAGATTTAGGATTGAATTTGACTTATAAAAAGCGGGCATGGTAATATATGTCGCGCAGGCAAAGGGAATTTGGGAACCAAGAAATTGGGACCCAATCTTCCGGCCCTACCGTGAGATGAATGGAAATATGATATAATCTACACAAACGGTGAGCGTAGCTCAACTGGTAAGAGCACTGGACTGTGGATCCAGGGGTTGGGGGTTCAAGTCCCCTCGCTCACCCCATTTTTATGTTTCCGACTGGATTCTTGAGATGATTAAGCCCTCGAAAGTGCAGATCGAGAAAATAATCCGAACGAAAAGAAAGACGATAGCTTTGCAGGTGACGGACGATGCCAAATTGATCGTCAGGGCGCCACATAACCTTGACGACGAGACGATCGCTGAGATCGTCTCGAAACACAGGCGTTGGGTCGAAAAAAAGCAGAAAGAGGCCTCTATTAGAAACCAAAAACTTTCCCCAAAAGGATTTGTCAACGGGGAAGGGTTTCTGTATTTAGGCAGATACTACAAATTAAATATAGTAGAAGACCAAAGTGAACCGTTGAAATTAGAAGGAGCATTTCATCTTTCAAGACATGCGCTTCCACGCGCAAAAGAAACATTTATCCAGTGGTATAAAGATAAAGCCTTTGAAAAAATTTCCGAAAGGGTTCGCCTCTATGCCGAAAAACGGGGATATACATACAATAAAATCGGCATAACCGATGCTCGAAAAAGATGGGGTTCGTGCTCTTTTAAGGGAAATTTGAACTTTTCCTGGCGGTTGATAATGGCTCCCCTGTCGGTCCTAGATTACGTAGTCATTCACGAGCTTGTTCATCTGGAAGAAAGAAATCACGCAAAATCCTTTTGGGATAAAGTAAGAATGCTGATGCCCGATTACGAAAGGCATATAGAGTGGCTTAAAAAGAATGGGTATCTATTGAATTTATAAATCAGATATCAGTTAACGTTTATGTCTTTATAATAACATATTAAAGATGGCCATACACGCTATGCCGGACAATATGGTCCAGAGTGTGTTTTTAGTAAGTATCGCTGTTAGAGTGGCTACAATGCCTGCCAACAGCCTGACGTTTCCTAGAGAAATAAAAACCTTTCCCGATTGCATGAATAATTCGGGAACAATAAGAGCCGACAGAACGGCTGGAGGCACATATTTTAAAAGCCTCTTTGCCCAGGAGGGAATGTCCCAGACCCCAAAAAGAAATATGAAGGATGCTCGCGTGAGATAAGTCAAAATTCCCCCAAGAAGCAGGACTAACCATATCTTCATGACCGGCTTCTCCTCAAGTCCAAGACGAAGCCGCCTGTCATGCCAACCAAAGCGGCAGCTATCAAGCCTAATTTATAGGGAAATCCGAAAAAAAGCATCGAACAGATCCCCGCCGTCAGTGCAGCTATAATGCTAGGGTAGTTATTCAAAGAAGGAACGAGTATAGCTATGAATGTCAACGGCAAAAAGAAATCGAGCGGCCAATCGGATGGAAGCATCTTACCCAGAAAAATTCCCATTGCCGTGCTCATCTGCCAGGTTAACCACAGGATAAGACCTGCGCCCAAAAAATACATGTGATCGTAGCGCTCTTCTCGTTCCTTTTGATAATAACTTATGACGACAGCGTAAGCTTCATCGGTTAAGAGATAAGAAAGCAGTGCCTTCCATCCGAAAGGAAGCTCTTTCAAATAGGGAGCGACTGAAGCGCTGTAAAGCATATGGCGCAGATTGACCATGACCACGGTTAGTGTTATTACGGACCAGGGAATTGATTCGGCAAATAGCTTGCTTGCCACGAACTGCGAAGAGCCGCCAAAGATGATGTAGGACATCGACTGAGCCTGAAACTTGGTCAAGCCTGCCTCCAAAGCGGTTACACCATATATTACGCCAAAGGGCATCACTGCAATCAGCAAAGGCAACTCGTCGCGAGCTCCTCTAAGAAAGGTCCGTAACCTCACCGGTCGATCACTCCTCATTATTAACGTCTTTGGGCTTTGACCATAAATTGTAATTAGAGTAACCTGGATTAGCAACATCTTATTCTTGTCGATCAAAGCCGGCGTTTCATGGAAATTTTAGCAAACCCTGTTGACTATTCTTCGAAGCTGTGATAACTTTCCTATTGCCGCTTAGTGATAAAGGCAGTGAGCGCCCGTAGCTCAGTGGACAGAGCGGCGGACTTCGGATCCGTTGGTCGCGGGTTCAAATCCTGCCGGGCGCGCCATCAAGGGTTGTTACGTTTGTGGGCCGTTAGCTCAATTGGCAGAGCACGGGACTCTTAATCCTGGGGTTACAGGTTCAACTCCTGTACGGCCCACCAGAAATTAGTTCCCGACGGCCTTCTTGGCATGTCGGGGATTTTTTTTGTGCAAATTTAGGAGCGTCGGA
>ENA-UPSB01000118-UPSB01000118.1-bioreactor-metagenome-genome-assembly--contig:-NODE-118-length-146193-cov-198.936026_pt1 | contig 146193 bp, 141 predicted proteins | sample MGYA00238182_ERZ773286 | MGnify/ENA primary metagenome ERZ773286 (study PRJEB29026, sample SAMN07631240) | bioreactor metagenome | isolation source: Switchgrass digestor | place: USA: Dartmouth...
TGTTGGAGCACCGAAGTCGTCTCCCTTCAGCACCCCAACATTTATTATAGAACCTAAAAAACGGGCTGTCATGTGACAGCCCGTTTTTTTTATTCTTCCTTCAGCCTCTTCTCCAGGGCCTCGAGCTGGTTCTTAAGTTCTTCCGGCATGCGCTCGCCGTAGGAGCGGTAGTGTTCCTTGATGGATTCGACTTCGGCCAGCCACTCTTCCTTGTTCACGCTGAGGATCTCGCGCATGCGTTCCTCGCTGACATCCAGGCCGCTAAGATCCAGCGCGTCTATGGTAGGCATGTAACCGATGGCCGTCTTCACTGCCTTGCCCTTTCCCGATACTCTCTCGAAGACCCATTTGAGGACACGGCTGTTATCACCGTAACCGGGCCAGATGAATTTGCCGTTCTCGTCCTTGCGGAACCAGTTGACTGAGAATATCCTGGGCAGCTTTTCGGGATCAGTCTTTTTGCCCATATCAAGCCAATGCTGGAAGTAATCGCAGACATGGTATCCCATGAAGGGAAGCATGGCAAACGGGTCGCGGCGTACCTGGCCGATCTTGCTTGAGATGGCGGCTGCTGTTATTTCCGAACCCATGATGGAGCCCATGAAAACGCCATGGTTCCAGTCGAAGCTTTCATAAACCAGGGGAATGGTGCTTGGCCTGCGGCCACCCACCAGTATTGCCGAAATCGGCACGCCCCTGGGATCTTCCCATTCGGGTGCGATAACCGGGCACTGGCTGGCAGGAGCGGTGAAACGGGCATTGGGATGGGCCGCCTTCTCATTGGAATCGGGTGTCCAGTCCTTGCCCTGCCAGTCGATCAGGTGGTCCGGAGCGGGCTTTCCAATGCCTTCCCACCATATATCGCCATCGTCCGTGAGGGCTACGTTGGTGAAGATGGTGTTTTTTTCAATGGTCCTCATGGCACTGGGATTGGAATCCATGGAGGTGCCGGGCGCAACTCCGAAGAAACCGGCCTCAGGATTGATGGCATAGAGCCTTCCGTCTTCGCCGAATTTCATCCATGCGATGTCGTCGCCTATGGTTTCAACCTTCCAACCGGGAATAGTGGGCACCAACATGGCCAGGTTGGTCTTTCCGCAGGCGCTTGGGAACGCGCCGGTGATATATTTAACCTCGCCCTCCGGGCTTGTAATCTTCAGGATGAGCATGTGTTCGGCCATCCAGCCTTCATCACGGGCCTGTACCGAGGCAATCCTGAGCGCAAAGCACTTCTTGCCCAGCAGGGCATTTCCGCCGTAGCCGGAACCGTATGACCAGATGGTCCTTTCTTCCGGGAAGTGGGTGATGTATTTCTGCTCCATGGGAGCACAGGGCCATGCCACGTCCTTCTCGCCCTCGGCAAGGGGAGCGCCTACTGAATGCAGGCAGGGCACGAATTCGCCGTCCTCGCCCAGTACGTCCAGAACAGCCTTGCCCATACGGGTCATGATGCGCATATTTATCACAACATAGGCGCTGTCGGTAATCTCCACACCGATCTTGGAAATGGGCGAACCCAGGGGACCCATGCTGAACGGAATGACATACATGGTCCTGCCCTTCATGCATCCGCGATACAGGTCGGTCATTGTCTTCTTCATTTCAACAGGATCTATCCAGTTGTTTGTGGGGCCCGCATCCTCTTGTGTCCTGGAGGCAATGTATGTTCTTTGCTCAACCCTGGCCACGTCTGAGGGATGGCTCCGGAAAAGGTAACAGCCAGGACGCTTTTCCTGGTCGAGCGGTATGGCGCTGCCGGATGCTACAAGCTCCTGGATCAGGCGCTCATTCTCTTCTTCAGAACCGTCGCACCAATAGACATTGTCGGGTTGGCACAACTCTTCGATCTCTTTTACCCATTCCAATAATTTCTTGTGTTTAACCATATTGAATCTCCCTTCCGTAATATGACTTCTATTAAGTAAGACAAGGATTTTCAGCCTTATCAATCATTGTCATGCAACCCTGGCAAATCCCCGGCAGGGTATAACCCAAAAAATCGTTCACATAATACGAATCATCTCTATTATATCCCAGTATCCCCACTTTTGAAAGATAGATTGTGAAAAAATTCATAAAGTTTTTTCATACACAACCCACGACAAAGGCAGGGCGCGTTATAACGGCTCAGGACAAAGCATGCAAGAAGGCGCCGGTATTTAGAACTTGCAGGTATCAGGAAATATTTGCAAGTATTATTGCATCAATATTCATAAATATTACCAGGGCATGGATTATCAAGGTTCCTGCCGGCGGCAATAAGGCCATGAATCATGCTTCGTTGGTAACCAGCGCTTTTGATGTCCATTTGCGGCTGTGCCACCTGTGGAGCGAAATAAAACCCCTCAGCCATTCATCCATTGCCATGGCAGCCCACATGCCCACAAGGCCGAATCCGGCCACAACTCCAAGGATCCAGGCGCCAAGTGTGGCAACGCTCCACATGGAAATGATGCCGATTATTACCGGAAAGACCGCGTCACCGGAACCTTTCAGGGCATTTATGATCACAACGTTGAAGGTACGGCCGGGTTCCAGGAAGGCATCGGCCATCAGCACCATGGCGCTCAGCTTGATAATTTCAGTATCATCTGTGAAGATCCTGATGAATGTCCCGCCGAACAGGAAGAATACGGCGCTTATGCCCAATGTAACAAGCAGGGCTTTCCTGAAGTTTTTAAGGCAGGTATGGTATGCTTCGTCGAACTTACCCGCGCCCACAAGGCGCCCTATGAGAATCTGGTTCGCCTGACCGATGGATATGGACAGGGTGATGAAAATAAAGATGATCTGGTTGGTATAGGTCCTGGCAATATAGGCAGTGTCGCCAAGATTATAAAGTATTATTCCGGTGAGCACGACCTGGCTGACGTTGTAGCAAATGTTCTCAAGGGCCGATGGCAGTCCGACCTTGAAAAGGTCCCTGATAATGCGCATGGGGACTTCCCGGATATGGCGAAATGCTTCCCTGTCCAATATATTCCTCAGTACAAACCCCAGGGCCATCAGCATGGCAAAAAACCTGCTCATGGCTGTAGCCCAGGCCGCACCGGCAGTTCCCATATTGAAGCCGAAGACAAGTATGACGTCCCCCAAGACATTTATGACATTCATACCGGCTGTTATACCCAGGGTTTCCTTGGAGTATCCATGGGTGCGCATGATAACGGTGGAGATGTTCAGTATTGCCTGCATGAACATCATGCCGCCTACAATACCCATATATGTTTCGCCGTGAACCAAAAGTTCTGACGTAACCCCCATCAGGCGCAGAATGGGCTTCCCGAGGAAAAACAATACTGCGGAGGCCATAATGCCCACCGCGGAAACCATAGTATATGAAACTGCCATGGTTTTCTGGGCCGAATCACTGTTTTTCGCGCCTATGTATTGTGAGACCAGAACATTTGCACCAATGCAGATAATGTTGAACACTATATTGGTGATGCTGAGGATCTGGTTGCATGCGCCGACCCCGCCGGCGGCCTCGTCGGACACACGGCTTAAAACAAACATGTCCACCATACCCAGCAGGGAGAACAGCAGCATCTCTATAAACATCGGAACGGCAAGGCTCAACAGGGTTACTTTTCTCACCATATGTATCATTTTCTCCGATTTATTTATAAGGGATATTACAGTGGATTCCTTCTATTATATAACAAAAAATCCCTGGATGCTTTGTACAATATCCATAAGTTTCTTGCCGGGACATGCTTATTGTATGGAAATACCAGGAGCGGCAGCAGGATATGGACACAATCCTTTTGAAACGGTAAGATAATGGAAAAAAGAGTGATATTGAAAAAGAATGATGGAGTTGGTCGTATGATAAAGGTTGCCATTGGGCAGGACAGCCACCGGTTTGAACCCGATGGTTCCGATAAAAAGCTGGTGCTGGGCGGAGTTCCAATTGAAGGCTGCCCGGGCCTGGAAGGGAACAGCGATGCGGATGTGGTCCTGCATGCACTGACAAACGCGGTGTCCGGCATAACATGCGTCAATATCCTTGGGGAAGAGGCAGACAGGATGTGCCGCCGAGGCATAACCGACAGCAGTGCCTATCTTAAGGCGGCTTTGGGTCACATGAAGGAGGGTTCCAGGATTATTCACGTATCCATATCCATCGAGGCTCTCCGGCCCAGGTTGTCCCCCCATCTTGAAAGAATCCGGACAAACCTTGCGGAACTGTTGGGAATCGTTCCGTGCTGCATCGGCATTACTGCGACAACAGGCGAGGGGCTCACTGAATTCGGGAAGGGCATTGGCATATTCTGCACCGTGATCCTTACGGCTGATATTCCCGAATGACCCTGGCAGGACTGACCTTTTCCATTGTTCCCGCGGGTTATGCAAAACAGGAACCAGTATGATATAATGCACTTATTGGCAAAATGATAAACGGCGGGCACTGCCATGGACATTCAAACCATCATGAGGAGGTAGTCTCAAGGTGAACAGAAAGACATTCTACATTACAACGCCGATATATTATCCCAGCGGAAAGCTCCATATCGGGCATTCATATACAACGGTGGCGGCCGACGCCATGGCCAGGTACAAGAGGCTTCAGGGTTATGATGTCATGTTCCTGACCGGAACCGATGAACACGGCCAGAAGATCCAGCGGGTAGCGGCCGAGAACGGCGTGACGCCGAAGCAGTATGTGGACAGGATAGTGAGCGGCATCAAGGACCTTTGGCGTATGATGAAGATAAGCTGCGACAAGTTCATCAGAACGACTGATGATGAGCATGTCGCATGCGTGCAGAAGATTTTCAAAGTCCTGTATGACAAGGGGGATATATATAAAAGCGAGTATGAAGGATGGTACTGCACTCCCTGCGAATCCTTCTGGACTGAAACGCAGCTGGTGAACGGCATGTGCCCCGACTGCGGAAGACCCGTTGAAAGAACCAGGGAAGAAAGCTATTTCTTCAGGCTTTCCAAGTACCAGGACAGGCTTATAAAGCATATAGAGGAAAACCCGGATTTCATCCAGCCAGTTTCCCGGCGCAACGAGATGCTCAATAACTTCTTAAGACCGGGCCTGGAGGATCTCTGCGTTTCAAGGACATCCTTCGACTGGGGTATACCTGTGACATTCGACGAAAAGCATGTGGTCTATGTATGGATAGACGCCCTGTCAAACTATATCTCGGCGCTGGGCTACCTCTCGGATAATGATGAGGCCTTCAGGCGCTACTGGCCTGCCGATGTGCACCTGGTGGGCAAGGAAATAGTCCGGTTCCATACCATCATCTGGCCGGCCATGCTGATGGCCCTTGACCTTCCGCTGCCCAAACAGGTATTTGGTCATGGCTGGCTGGTTCTGGAAGGCGGAAAGATGTCAAAATCCAAGGGCAATGTGGTAGACCCGGTAATTCTGATAGAGAAGTACGGGCTGGATGCCATCCGTTATTTCCTGCTCAGGGAGGTTCCCTTCGGGGCTGATGGCGTTTTCTCCAACGAAGCGCTCATATCCCGCATAAACTCCGATCTGGCCAATGACCTGGGCAACCTGGTCAGCCGGACTGTTGCCATGATAAAGAAGTACTTTGATGGGCTGCTTCCCGGGCAGGGCGAGGAAGGGGAATTCGATTCCGAACTGAAAAAGGAACTGCTTGGCCTGAAACACAGGACCGAGGAACTCCTGGACAACCTCCAGTTCAGCCTGGCCCTGACCGAGATATGGAAGGCCATTTCCCGCACCAACAAATATATAGATGAAACAGTACCCTGGGTGCTGGCAAAGGACGAGAGCAAAAAGGACCGCCTGGCAGGGGTCCTGTACAACCTGGCTGAAAGCATACGCATTGTATCCATACTGCTGCAGCCCTTCATGCCCGAAACCCCGGTGAAGATCTGGGATCAGCTCTCCATAGGAACTGACGAAACAGGCTGGGAAACAGCCGGCCAATGGGGTGTATACAAGCCGAAGCCGGTACGGCAGGGCGAGATAATTTTCCCAAGGATAGACATGGAGAAGGAGTTGGAAAGCCTGTCCTCCGCAGCCCCCAATCCGGGAAAGGACGGATCAGCGGAAAAGGATGAGAAAAAGCAGAAATCCCAGGATGCGGAGGGTCCCGCTTCCGGGGATATCCGGCAGATATCAATTGAAGACTTTGCGAAACTGGATCTGAGGGTTGCAAAGGTTATTGCCGCCGAGAGGGTGGAAAAGTCGGATAAATTGTTGAAACTGAAGCTCCAGGTGGGCGCAGAGGAAAGACAGGTGGTTTCGGGTATAGCCGAGTACTACAGCCCCGAGGAAATAACGGGCAAGACATTGATACTGGTTGCCAACCTGAAACCAGCCCGGATCAGGGGCATTGAATCCCAGGGAATGATACTGGCCGCCGCCGACGAGGCAGGAGGCAGGCTGACCCTGGTCACCGTTGACGGCGATATGCCCAGCGGAGCAAAAGTGAGCTGATAATATGATCGATTCCCATGCCCATTACGATGACGCACAGTTTGAAAACGACAGGGATGATGTCATCAGGCAGGCCGTTGAGGCCGGGGTGACGCATATCATAAACGCGGGCAGCGACCTTATGAGTTCAAAGCTGTCCATTGAGCTTTCAAAGAGGCATCGTGAGGTGTTTGCCGCGGTCGGCTTCCACCCTCATGATGCCTCTTCCTGCAGTGAGGAAAACCTTTTGGCAATTGAAGAACTTTCCAGGGAGGAAAAGGTGGTGGCCATAGGCGAGATCGGTCTCGACTACCATTATGACTTTTCTCCCCGGGATACCCAGAAGGAATGGTTCGCCAGGCAGATAGCCCTTGCGGCGAAACTGAGGCTGCCCATTATAATCCATAACCGCGAATCCCACCAGGATATGCTGGATATCGTAAAAGCCTTCCGCTCCGAAAACATCACAGGTGTTTTCCATTGCTTTTCGGGCAGTGTCGAGATGGCAAGAGAACTGCTGGATATGGGTTTTTATATAGGAATCGGAGGTCCTGTGACCTTTAAGAACGCCAGCAGGCCTGTTGAAGTAGTCCGGTACGTTCCCGCGGACAGGCTGCTTGTGGAAACCGACTGCCCGTACCTTGCCCCTGAACCCCACAGGGGGAAACGGAACTGGTCGGGCTACCTGAAATATATAATCGATAAAATCGCTGTCATTAAGGGTATAGACTATAATGAAACTGAACGGATAACATCGGAGAACGCAAGGCTGCTTTTCGGCCTGGACAGGTTTTCAGATACAGCCTGCGGGCGTGACTGATAAATTGTCGGTTGTAGTTGGATGGTCTTGGCTTGTTGACTGATTTGTCATGGCTGGTCGGACCCTTGCCGGCAAATAATGCTGAAGGTAGGTTCAGTGGGATGAAGAAGTTCGTCGTAGTCATGATAACCATTCTGGTATTGTTTGTTTTCCTGATGCTCAATTACCTGTTGTGGGACAAGGAGAACCTCCAGAAACAGAGCGAATACGACAGGATTGAACAGGATTGGCTGAGGGGCCAGAACAGGACCCTGCAGGCCACTGTCAATGAGCAGGAACAGACCATAACCGCGCTGGAAAAAGAAAAGACCCAGCTTCAAAACAGGATGGACAACCTGCAGGAGGAACTGAAAAAGGCCAATTCCCAGGTTGAGAATTACAGGAAGGAAATCAGCGATAAAGGCCAGGCGATAAATAACTACAAGATGCTTACGGAAGGCCTGCTGTGCCAGCTCACCCTGGATTGGTTTGAGAGCATAAGCAGCCGCGATTATGATGCCGTATGGGAGCTTTTAACACCCGACCACACGATTTTCGGCAGACAATATAACCAGGAAGACTTCTTCCGGGACCTGGAGGCCGTACATAGCGTCAGCCTTGTACCAATAACCGATGAGGAGGATGATGGAGCCGGCCGGGAAACGGATGCAAAACCGTGGGAAGCGGCTGGCTACCAATTTGAGATACTGAGGGGCTTTGGAAATGAATATGAGGTTATGGCAGAGCTGATGGCAGAGGTAACCCTGGATGAAGATGCTGCAGGTGAGGTTACCGGTTGGGCACAGGGCTCCAACAGGATCCGGATAACCTTCCTGTTCAACCCGAACGACCAGAAATGGGCAATAAAGGCTGTCGCGAAATTAAGCAGCTAAGACGGCTGAAGAGGCAGGAAAAGCCGTGGAGGACTGGCAGACCTTGACAATTTGCATGTTCCTGTTATAAAATAATTGGGCTTTGCGGCATAATTAAAGTAAAGGCATTTTTTGCAAGGATGAAAGGAAGATGGTTGTTCAAGCTTTGCCATCGGGCTGCAAAGCGAAAAAATAGGAAAGGATGCTATGAATGAGCGGTTTATACCTGCAATACATCAGGCGTGCCCTTCCCCTCAGGCGGATGGCGCTACTGCTCCTCATAGTTGTATTGGCTGTTGCTTCAGGTGTTGCTTTATACGGAAGGTTGAGCAAAGAAATCAGAATAATAGATAACGGCAAATCAATAGCTGTCAGGACTATGGGTGCAAGCGTAGGTCAGGCTCTTGACCAGGCGGGAATAGCAATAGGGCAGTACGACTATATGAGTGTTCCGAAGGACACGCCGCTGAAGCCGGACTTACCCAATGAAGTAACAATAAAAAGGGCGATCCCGGTGTTTCTCACGGTAGACGGGGAAACAAGGACGGTCATGTCCTACAGGGATACGGTGCAGGAACTCCTGCAGGACAATGGAATAACCCTCGGCCCCCTGGACAGATTTGAGGGCGTTTCGCCCGATGACCCGCTGACAGAAGAATTGGAGATCAGGGTGGTCAGGGTTGAAGAAAGAATCCTTACCCAGGAAGAGCAGATTCCCTACCAGGTTCTCGAACAGCCCAACAACGTTATGAACGAGGGCGAATCACAGATCGTGGTAGAGGGAGAAAACGGGATAAGGGAGAAAAGATACAAGCTGACCTATGAAGACGGGGAATACGTCAAGCGTGAATTTATCGGCGAATCCATCATTAAAGAGCCTGTCAACAGGGTTGTCGAGTATGGAACCGTACCCAACTTCATAACTTCGAGGGGGGACCGGGTCCGATACTCCAAAGCTTTGAAAATGCGAGCAACAGCCTATACCAACTCCTTTGAGGACACAGGAAAAAATCCTGGCGACCCCGGGTATGGTATAACCTATACCGGAATGACGGCACGTACCGGTATTGTCGCCGTCGACCCGAAGGTGATACCGCTGGGTTCCAAACTCTATATCGAAGTGCCAGGTTCGGCGCCTGATTATGGGTTTGCCATAGCGGGAGACATTGGAAGCGCCATCAAGGGCAACCTGATCGACCTGTTCTTCAACACCACCGAAGAAGTCAGGCGCTGGGGTGTACGCAATGTTGTGGTCTATATTCTTAACGAACAGAATGACGACCGCTGGAAGCAGAACCATAACCCCTGCGATTGGTAAAACGTAATACTTGGAGAAACCAGGGTTTACAGTACAGGTAAACCCTGGTTCTGTAATATATAGAAGTGAGATGTTGGGTGTGAGAATTAATCAGTACGGATTCGCAGCCATTCTTGTGCGCCAACCCCTCGCATCTCAATTCCGGGATAAGGAAGGTAGTCCATGATCAACACAAACGAGATATTAAGCAAATATGGACTCAAGCTTACAAAATCCCTCGGCCAGAACTTCCTGACCGACGCCAACATTATCAGAAAAATCGTGGATACGGCTGAGGTGGACGAGAATGACCTGGTCCTGGAAGTAGGCCCGGGTATTGGCGCCCTCACAGCCCGTCTGGCTGAAAGGGCGGGCAGGGTGGTGGCGGTGGAGATTGACAGGCGCCTTTTGGAGCCCCTGTCCGAAACCCTCGGAGGATACGGGAATGTCCGGGTTATACATGCCGACATCATGAAGACCGACCTGCGGGAGCTTACGACGGGTTGGAATGGTTCCCTTAAGGTGGTCTCAAACCTGCCATATTACATTACCTCGCCCGTAATCATGAATATGCTGGAGTCCGGGATTCCCTGGAGTCTCCTGGTATTCATGGTCCAGAAAGAGGTTGTAGGCAGGATGGTGGCCTTGCCAGGCACAAAGGATTACAGTGCCCTCTCGGTGGCGGTCCGGTATTATGCCGACCCCAAACTCGCTTTCCACGTTTCAAGAAACTGTTTTATCCCGAAGCCCGATGTGGATTCCGCTGTGGTAAAGCTGAAAAGGCGCAGCCTAAGCCAGCCGGATTACCTGGCCAGGGAGTTTTTGTTCAGGGTGATCCGGGCTTCATTCAGCCAGCGCAGAAAAACCCTGCTTAATTCACTGGGAAAGCAGCCCTGGCTTGAAGGCGGGAAGGAGCGGCTCAGGGAGGCATTAGCCCGGATGGGTCTTTCGGAAGACACGCGGGCAGAAAACCTGTCGGTGGAACAGTTTATCCAGCTTGCAAGTGAACTGTGTAAAAAAATGCCATCATAAACCAGGAAAACATGAGGATAATAATAGCATCGACCAAGTCAACGGACGCGTCGGTACGATTTTGCAAGGAATGGTGAACGGAGATGGCAGACGACAGGAAGCAGGCCGGAAGGGTCGGCAGGAATGATGTATCGGCAGGGAATGATCAATTGGGCGAGAATGAGTATGAAGCATTCCGCGCCGCCAGGGATATTCCTGAAGAAGCTAAAAGGAAAAAAGCACGCCGGTAGAAACAGGGGGTATTGCCCGGACAGATGGGCAATACCCCCTCTCCATATGCCTTGCGAATCGGGATCGTGTACTATCTGCCCCGGCATCTGCGTATAATTCATACCAAAATGATGTTTGTGGTGGTTATATGCAGACACTGCCCGGCTTTGCAAGGAAATATGCGATTATGGAGGAGCTTGATGATGGGTTTGGCATCGGCGCTTCACCGGAAGCCTTTGTAAGGCTGGATTCATGGGATGGGCGCATAGTAGCCTCACTTCATGTCAAGGGCTTGAAACAGGGACCTTTCAGGTATATGCTCTACCTGATCTTTTCACAGGGAGACGGGTTGGTGGCCATACCCGCCGGGAATGTCAGCGCTTCTTTCCCCACCATGCAGGGGAGCCTGGAAATTGATCCCGATACGCTGAAGTCCAATAATACGAGGCCTGAACTGGTGAAATACGCGGCCATTACGGCCGAAAGCAAGGACAGGATGTGGATTCCCCTGTTCGCAAGCTTCGAGAAGTCTTTAAAATGGGATGAAAGCCTGCGACAGATCATATATAAGAAACCAACCAAAAAACAGGCTGAAAGGGCTTCCGATGCAAAGGAAGAGAAACAGGAAGAAAAGTCTGAACCTGTTGGCGGCGAAGGAAGCGGTCCATCCGGCCAAGCCCAGCCCAATCCCAGGCCAGGGCAGCGGGAACTGGCTGCAGAGGAAGCCGGCCTTGTAAAATGCGATATTGACAAGCTTGAAACCCTGATCAAAAACAACTTTGAGGAATGTCACCCTTTCAGGAGAGGAAATCCCGATTATACCTGGTACAATGTAAGCGATCTTGCCAAGCTGAGCAATATCATGTACATGTCGGGCATCAACGTGCCCGTATTTGCCAATCCAAAGATCCTTGTTGGCCTTTTCAGGTATAAGCATATCCTTGCGGGCCTGTATAAGGGCGAAAATCAATCCAACTTTTTTGTAATCGGCATTCCTGCCAGGAATGAAAATGATAACAGGCCTTTCGAAACCGCCTGCAGATGGGTGCCGGTCACCGGCAGCAATATCCGGGACCTTGGCGGCTACTGGCTCGTTTATGTCAGCCTGAAATCGGGAGAAATTGTAGTATAGCGGAAACCAGGCAGCCTGAGGCCGGCCGGATGGCCGGCATCCTTCCTCACCCGGTGTTTGACACGCCTTTTTTTTATTCCTATACTATGTATTATGTATGACAGCCATGAGGGATGTACCGGCAAGGCGGTACGGACAGATGGCTCAAGGGAGAAAAATAAGCTCCGGCATACGGTTGACGGGCTGTCGACACGGAGGTTGGTAGAATGGCTGAATTGCGCTGGCACCCGCTTATCAGGGACTGGGTCATGATTGCGTCCCACCGGCAGTACAGACCACAGATGCCGGCAGACTGGTGTCCTTTCTGCCCCGGGGATGGGAATATCGGGCCCTACGAGGTCGCAAAATATGACAACGATTTTCCCGCCCTCATGGAAGACCCGCCGTCGCCTGACCCGGTTTCCAATGATTTCTTCAGGGTTGCCGAATCCTATGGTAAGTGCGAGGTCATCCTGTACTCGCCGGAACACACGGCAGTGCTGCCCGAGTTGTCGGACGCGCATGTGAAAAAGCTGGTGGATCTGTGGGCTCAGCGCTTTGAAACCCTGTCGGCCAACTCCAGGATCAAGTATGTCTTTATTTTTGAAAACCGCGGTGAGTTGGTGGGAGTAACCATGCCCCACCCCCATGGCCAGATATATGGCTATCCCTTTATTCCAAAGAAAATCCAACTGGAGCTTGAAGCCTGCAGGGAGCACTTTGACCTCCACGGCGAATGCCTCATATGCAGGCTGCTTGAGGAAGAGCGGCGCTTTAAGGAGCGCGTGATATTCGAGAATGACGATTTTACAGTGGTGCTTCCGTTTTTTAGCGAATACCCCTATGGTGTCTATGTCCTGTCCAGGTCCCACAAGCAAAACCTGGCCCAGATGAATGACGGAGAAAGGGCTTCCCTGGCCTGGGTTATCCGCAGGACCGTGGGAATGCTGGACGCCCTCTTCGACATGGAATTTCCCTATATGATGTGCATGCATCAAAACCCGGTAAATTCTGAGGACTGCTCGGATTATTACCATTTCCATATCGAATTTTTCCCGCCCATGAGGTCCAGGGAAAAGCAGAAGTTCAATGCTTCCAGCGAGACCGGCGCCTGGGCACATTGCAATCCTACTGCACCGGAGGAAAAGGCGGCAGAGCTTCGGGCTGCATACCGAAAGTTCCTGGCACGGGATCGGAATGCCTGATACGGAGAGAGCGTCATGAAGGAACTGATTGAAAGGTTTAATCGTTATTTTGGAGGAACAGAGGAAGGGATACGGGCCTTTACGGCGCCCGGCAGGGTGAATCTTATCGGTGAGCATACCGATTATAACGGGGGCTATGTATTCCCTGCCGCGCTGACATTGTCCACAACAGTGCTGGCACGGCCAAGAACCGACAGGAAGATCAACCTGATCGCCACCGACCTGGAGATAATGGTACGGGCAGACCTGGACAACCTTGAGGCATACAGGGACATCAAATGGGGCAACTACCAGCTGGGAGTGGCTGATGAATTGCAAAAGGCAGGATGCAGGCTGGTTGGCTGCGACCTGATGTACGAGGACAAGGTGCCCCTGGGGAGCGGCCTTTCATCATCGGCAGCCATTGAGATCGCCACGGCCATAGCCCTTGTCAGCCTGGGAAACATGTCTTACGGCAGGGACAGACCGGTGGATCCTGTCCGGATGGCCCTGATTTCACAAAAAGCCGAGCATAATTATGTGGGGGTCAGATGCGGAATCATGGACCAGTTCGCCTCTGCCATGGGCAGGGAAGACCACGCCATTTTTCTCAACTGCAAGAACCTAAGCTATGAGCTTGTGCCGGTAAAGCTGGAAGGATATCGCATCGTCATATGCAACACAAATAAAAAGAGAAGCCTTGGCGAAGGGAAGTACAACGAGCGGCGCGCTGAATGCGAAGCCGGTCTGAAAGCCCTCAAATCTGCAATTCCTGACGCTTCATGCCTGGCAGATGTGCCGGTGGAAGACTTTGAACGCTGCAAAGGTATTATGGAAGATGAAACCATAAGAAAGCGCGCGGCCCATGTTATTTATGAAAACCGCCGGGTAGTACAGTCGGTGGAAGCCCTGAGAAAAGGAGACCTTGTCACCTTCGGAAAGCTCATGAACCAGTCCCATGATTCCCTGAGGGATCTTTACGAGGTTACGGGCATTGAACTGGACACATTGGTTAATGAGGCAAGAAAGGTTGAGGGTGTCCTGGGATCACGCATGACCGGCGCCGGGTTCGGGGGATGCACCGTCAGCATCGTCCGGGAAGACTGTTTGGAAGCTTTCATGGATCATGTGAGAATTGCCTATGAAAGAACAATAGGTTACCCGCCTTCATTCTACCTGTCCGGAATAGGCGATGGCGGAAGGGAGATACCGCTGAAATAAGGAATATGTCGATTCCGACCGCCTGTTATGGCGTTTTTTTATTGTTCCTCTCTTACATTTTATGGCTCTAGGAATAAAAAAAGTTTACATACTGCCCCCGTGGAAGTTATAATTGAAGTTGTTTGATTCAGGGGGTAACAGATTATGCCGGCAACTGTTGTAATCGGCGCCCAGTGGGGCGATGAAGGAAAAGGCAAATATATCGATATACTGGCTCATGACGCTGATATAATCGTAAGGTTTTCCGGCGGCAATAACGCCGGGCACACGATCGTGCATAATGGTGAAAGATACGCCCTGCACCTGATACCGTCGGGGATACTGAGGGAGAATAAGACCTGCATCATTGCCAATGGCGTGGTAATCGACCCGAAGGTTCTCCTCGGGGAACTGGATGGTCTTATGAGCAGGAATGCCAGGCTGGCCAACCTTTATATCTGTCCCAGGGCACATCTGATCATGCCCTGGCACAGGGAACTGGATGCTTTGCAGGAAACCTTCCGCGGGGAGCATGGTTTGGGCACCACCAGGAGGGGAATCGGTCCGGCCTACAGCGATAAGGCCGAGAGAAGCGGCATCAGGATGGGGGATCTGATGGAACCGGATCTGTTCGCGGAGCTGGTGCGCAGAAACCTTGCCGTTAAAAATGCCATTATAGAAAAGGTTTACGGCGGCAAACCCCTGAATGCCGATTCCATCATCGAGGAATACCTTGGGTATGCAAAACGTCTGAAACCCTATGTCCGTGATGTCAACTCAGTGATTCACCAGGCGCTGGAGCAGGGGAAGCATGTCCTGTTTGAAGGCGCCCAGGCAACATTTCTGGACATCGATTTTGGAACCTATCCCTATGTCACATCCTCCAATCCTATTGCAGGCGGCGTCTGCACGGGCGCCGGCGTTGGCCCCAGGATGATCAGCGAGGTATTGGGTGTTATCAAGGCCTACACTACGAGGGTTGGTTCAGGTCCCTTTGTAACCGAGCAGAACAACGAGATTGGTGATGCCATCAGGGAATACGGCCATGAATACGGCACAACAACCGGTCGTCCCCGCCGCTGCGGCTGGCTGGATGCAGTCATGCTCAAATATGCGGTCCGGATTAACGGGTTTACGGGTCTGTGCATGAATCACCTGGACACCATCGGAAAGCTGGACCATATCCGCCTTTGCACGGGTTACCGGCTCAACGGCGTCATTATAGACCATTATCCCTCCAGCCTGCGGGAACTGGCCCAATGCGAGCCGGTATACGAGGATTTCAGCGGATGGCCTTCAGTGGATATTTCGGGAGCGCGTCATTTTAACGCCCTTCCTGAACAGGCCAGGCTATATGTCAGGCGCATTGAGGAACTGGCGGGCGTGCCTTTCAGATACATCGGGGTCGGACCCGACAGGGAACAGATCATTGCCCTTTAGCATGCAGGAGCCGGGGAGATGCAAACATCCCCGGTTTTGTCTTCATTGCACACGGACCGGGAGCATGGAGCGCAATATACACTGCATGATCTGACTGCTCAGCATATTCTCGTACGCATCCATGAAGGTGTTTTATTGCGTTAAATCCGGTTGTACTGACATCAACCCCGCATGACAGGCACACATGCTGATCAGTACATATCATTACGTTTTGGGATAACAAGCGCGTCATCATAATGGAAATCCTGTTATGTTTTCCCGGGATGTGTGTAAAAATAGAATAACACCTAATTGGTTGGCTGAATAAAAACCCAGGCCATTATATGGAGAGGAGCTGCGGGATATGGACAAACTGAAGAGCGTGGCATATTTCTGCATGGAATATGGCATTGAAAGCGATGTGCGGCTTTATGCGGGCGGGCTTGGCATACTTGCCGGCGACTATATGAAAGAGGCATTCGACCAGGGATATCCAATTGTCGGCATAGGCATCCTGTGGAAGCAGGGCTATGGGGAGCAGTTTATAGACCAGGAAACAGGCATGCCCTATGACGCGTATAAAATCAGGGTATACCCGTTCCTGGAGGATACCGGGGTGACCGTATCGGTAGCCATCAGGAAAAGGGACGTTAAAATAAAGGTTTGGCGATATCGTGCCCATGGAGTGGATAACCTGTATCTGCTGGATACCGACATCGAAGGCAATGACGGAGAAGCCCGCTGGATTACGGGACAGCTTTACGGATGGTTCGGCGAAGAGCGGGTGGCGCAGGAAATGGTCCTGGGCATAGGCGGGGTGCGGGCGCTCAGGGCATTGGGTTTCAACCCCCAGGTCTACCATTTCAACGAGGGACACGCGCTGTTTGCGGGTTTTGAGCTAATAAGGGAAAAGATGGCCCGTGGAATGCGCTTCCGTGAGGCCTGGAAGGAGACGCGGAAAGAGGTGGTTTTCACCACCCATACGCCGGTTCCCGAGGGAAATGAGCAGCACCCCATAGACAGGCTTATATACATGGGAGCAAACCTGAATATGACCAGGAGGCAGCTCAAGGCCATCGGCGGTGATCCCTTCAACATGACGGCCGGCGCACTGCGCCTGTCCCGTGTATCAAATGCAGTTTCGGACCTGCACAGGGTCACGGCCATGAAGATGTGGAAAAAGGTTAAGGGCAGGAGCGAAATAATAGGCATAACCAACGGCATCCATATACCCACCTGGGTGGACAGGAAGATGCTTGAGCTGGCTGAGGAGTACAACGGCGCAAAGGCGGCGGAAGAAGAACTCTGGAGCAGGCATATGCACAACAAGGACGCCCTGATAGATTTTATTGAGAAACGCACCGGGGCAAGGCTTGACAGGGATGTGCTCCTGATCGGCTTTGCGCGTCGTGCCGCACCATACAAACGGTCCGGGCTTCTTCTTTCGGACCTGGAGTTCCTGGAACCCCTGCTCAGGGAGAGGAAGCTGCAGATCGTCTTTTCGGGCAAATCGCATCCCCTGGATGATACCGGGAAGGGCATTGTTGCCGAAATAGTGTCCATGACACGGAAATACCCGGACAGCATTGTCTTCCTGGAAAACTACGATATGGAGATAGGGCGCATGATGACCAGGGGCGCCGATGTATGGCTCAATAACCCGAGACGGCCGCAGGAAGCATCGGGAACATCGGGCATGAAGGCTGCCATGAACGGTGTGCTCAATGTATCAATACTGGATGGCTGGTGGCCTGAAGCCTGCAAGGATGGTGAAAACGGCTGGCAATTCGGGGACGGGTACCAGAGCGATAATGCGGCCAAGGTCGACAAGCATGATCTGAAGGCACTCAAAACGTGCCTGGTTAATGAGGTGATCCCGACCTATTATGAAAACCGGAGCAAATGGGTGGAAATGATGGTGTCTTCCATAAGGAGCACCAGGGAGCCCTTCGGCATGAAGCGCGTGCTGGAGGAGTACTATAAAAGAATGTACAATACTGGAAGTGAGAAGTAAGAAGTGAGAAGTGAGAGGCTGGAGGTTTGTATTCAGGAAAGGCTCCAACCCGGGATGATAATACCAGGCCTCCAACCTCTCGTATATCGCTTCTTTATATGAGATTGCCGCGCTCCGCTGACACTTCACCTGCAATGACAGGTGAGCCTCACACCTTAAAAATGCTGTTGCTAATTGTTTTACCTTTCTGTGCCGGCTTGCCGTACAACCTCAAACAGACGCTTATTGAGGAATACTTTCTCTTTGCCGATTTTCTGTGATACCAGTAAACCTTCTTCCTCCAACGACGATAAGTAATTGGATGCAGTCTTTCTTGTGACATTAAGTCCCTTTTCTATATATGAAATCTTGGTGTAAAACTCGTAAAAAAGCAAGTCAATAAGCTCTCTTGAATAGATTTTGGGCAGCTTTACCCTGATATCTTCGGCTGTTTTATCAAGAACATCCCGGATTTTCTTTACAAGCAGTAACGTTTCTTCAGCAGTTTGTTCTATTCCTTCGAGGATAAACAGTATCCAGTCTTCCCAATTTGATTTTGTCCGTACTTCCTGCAACAGCCTGTAATATGCTGATTTGTTCCGTATTATATATTTGCTGAGATAAAGTATCGGACTATCCAATAATCCTTTCAGTATAAGGTATAGTACGTTTATAATCCTTCCTGTCCTTCCATTGCCGTCATAAAACGGATGTATCAATTCAAACTGATAATGTATGACTGCTAACTTAACAAGAGGATCAATACTGTCATAATCCTCATTTATATACTTCATAAGGTTGTCCATAAAGGCCATTATCGTCTTCTCTCCGCTTGGCGGGGTATAGATGACTTCTCCCGTTGTTTCATTTCTCAGTACGGTACCCGGCATTCTTCTTATTCCAGCGCGGTTTGTCACAATAAGACTCTGAATTTCAATAATCATGTTGGTTGTAAGAATTTGTTTTTCACGCACCAGTTCATAGCCGTGCCAAAGAGCAGTCCTGTAGTTTGCGACTTCTTTGGCTGCCAGGTCTTTATGGTTTTCGCGAAGCATTGCTTTAAATAATTCATCATGTGTGGTAATGATATTCTCGATTTCAGAACTGTCCTTGGCCTCACTAATTGTTATAGCATTTAATAAAATGTTCTTATTAGGTATCATGCTTACAAACCCTTTGAGTTCAGCTAATGCAACATGAGACCTCACAAGCTGTTTCATTACTCTCCGGGTTTCAAGTTCTGCGTCTGGTGGCAAAAGCTTTATATCAGCCATATAAATCACCCCTTTTGTCTTAATTATATGTGTAGTTATTTGCTATATCAATTATTCATGGGTAAAAAAACAAAAAAATTACCCACGTTTTTATGACATGGGTAATTCTTTCTCACATCAAACAAGCATGGATTGATGATATTGCGGTTCGGCCGCCTAAATCACCAGGTCCACATGCTGGATGGTACCCGGGGTGCCGTCTTCATGCAGGAATACGCCGGTCCTGGAGATCTCGCCGAGTGAATTGTTGCCCGCATCCTTCAGGGAGAAGGGCGAGCTTACGCTGCCAAGATAAATGGCGCCGACACCTGCCTGGCCCAGGGCAATCAGTTGCTTGTTTCCTTTCTCATCAACCGTCCATATGCGCAGTTTCTCATAGATGGGGTCGTTTTCGTCAATCCAGTTATTCCCGTCAGCGTCATGCATGGACAGTTCCTGGAAGCCGTTGCCTGACGAAGGGCCGAACATCTCGCTTCCGTCATCGATAAGACCGTTTCCATTCCTGTCCCATACAAGGAAACCGCTGCCTTCGGCCGTAAAGGCAATCTCCTCGGGTTTGCCGTCCATATCGATGTCGAATAAGTAGTTGCGGTCCCCAAGATTCGCGGTACTGTTGCGGAAATTGATAACCAGGGGGTCAAGAAGCTTGTCTCCGGCCTGTATGCGGACCTTTTCATAGCTCATGAATTCCCTGCTTACCGAAAAATTCAGGCTGAAGTTGATTATCCGCCCGTCCTCAGTGGTTACAGTGCCTGAGGAGGAAAAATTCATCCTCTCCTGTTCCTTCACACGTCTTTCCCAGGTGTAGTCCATACCCCAGCCAACCTGCCGGGGAGTTCCCTGCCCGGCTTGCCGGTCCTGCAACTCCTGTATTTTTATCAACTGGCCTTTTGTAATTCTTTTTGGAACGAGAAGCCTGATCCGTTTCCCTGTAAGGACATAGATGAAATCCTCGATCAGCCGTATTTTCTCTTTTTCCTTCTCAGGTAATTCCAGTACGTTTTCTTCAGTATCTTCGGCTTTACGGACAGCCTGGCCTTCCAGCATGGCCTTGCCGCTGTCTGAAATATCAACCTGGATGTTTTCTTCTGTAGAAAGCGGAGAATGAGAGCGGTTATCCCAGAGCACCAAATTCTCGTTTACCGAAACCCGCCGGGCATAAGAGCTCTGAGATGCCAACCTGACGTTGGAATCTGCGATTTTCATCTGTTTCGCCTCCCTGCAAGAAAAATCATCCGTGAATAGGTTGTATTAGTATTATCGGCACAACGGGCGGATGAAATGAGCCGGACCGGATCCGCAGGAAAACACGGGTTTTATTTTGCGGACGTCTTCATGTAAAATGTATATCGAGATGAGGTGATGTGGTGGATACCTGGGAAAGTTTCGTGGAAGCGTGCCTGGAATGCAGGAAATGCCCCCTGTGTGAAACCAGGACCAATGTGGTGGTTGGCAGGGGTGCCAATCTTAAGGCGCCCCTCATGTTCATTGGGGAAGGCCCCGGCGAGCAGGAGGATATTGAGGGATATGCCTTTGTGGGGAGGGCGGGAAAGCTCCTGGACCTTGCCCTTGAAGCCCTTATGTTCGAACCCCGCCATTATTACATAGCCAATATAGTCAAATGCAGGCCGCCCGGCAACCGGGTTCCTTCCGAGGCTGAGGCCCAGGCATGTCTGCCATGGCTGCGTTTCCAGGTGAAATATATCAGGCCGTCCATTATCGTGTGCCTGGGCTCTACTGCCGCAAAGCACATCATCGACAAGAACTTCAGGATCACGCAGGAAAGAGGAGCCTGGATAGAAAAACCCGGGTATTTCTCCATACTTGCGACCTATCACCCTTCGGCCGTCCTGAGGGATCCGGGAAAGAAGATGGATTTCTTCCAGGATCTGAAGAAGGTCCGGACCAGAATGCAGGCCGAGAACCTCTGGTAAAAATCCATGTTCGTGACAGATCCATAAACCCTTCCGTGTCTGCGGCATATGATAGGGATATGACCCCTTTCGGAGTATTAGTTCATGGTATACCTGGACAATGCCGCGACATCCTGGCCAAAACCCGAGTCGGTTTACAGCATTGTTAACCGCTTTATGAAAAACAGCTGCGCCAATCCCGGGCGTTCAGCCCACCAAATGGCACGCATCTCTTCAAATGTTGTGATGAAGACCCGCGAAGCCCTGGCAGGCCTGTTCAATATCCGCAATCCCCTTGACATATCCTTTGCGGCCAATGCCACCCACGCTCTCAACATGGCCATCCAGGGAGTTTTAAAGCAGGGTGACCATGTGGTTACCACAGCCATGGAGCATAATTCGGTGCTGAGGCCCCTGTATCATCTCAGGGAAAAGGGACTTATCGACTACAGCATTGTCATGCCCTACGACAGCTGCGGGAATGTAAGTCCGAGCTCTATAGCCGCGGCAATCCGCCCGAACACGAGGCTGATTGTCCTTTCATCAGCTTCCAATGTAACAGGGACCATACTCCCCTGTAAAGAGGTTGGGGGGATCGCGGCGGAAAAAGGTATACTGTTCCTGGTGGATGCCGCCCAGGGAGCCGGGGTCCTGGATCTTGACATCGAGGCCATGAACATATCCCTGCTTGCGTTCCCCGGGCACAAAGGGCTCATGGGGCCCCAGGGAACCGGAGGCTTATATGTCGCTCCGGGTGTGGAAATTCGCCCGATCCTTTACGGTGGAACCGGGAGCCGGTCCTTTGAGACAATACATCCCGATTTCATGCCCGATGTGCTGGAGGCTGGCACATTGAACGCGCCGGGTATAGCCGGCCTGGGCGCCGGGATCCAATGGCTTATGGAGGTTGGCCCTGAAAAGATCAGGGAAAAGAAGAAACTCCTGCTGGAGGCCTTCTTTGAAGCCATGGATAATGTACCGTCGGTCAGGATCTATTCTGAAAGGGACACAGGGAAAAACAGCGGGATTATTTCCTTTATAATCCCGGGCATGGACTCTTCGGATATAGGCAATATACTGGACAAAAAATACGGGATAGCAGTCCGGTCAGGGTTCCACTGCGCGCCGCTGGCCCACGAGGCGCTTGGCACCATGAAGACCGGACTGGTCCGCATAAGCCCGGGATATTTCAACACCATACAGGATATGGAGTATGCCGCGATGGCCATCCGGCAGATCGCCGGCGGCTGACAGCAGGAAGCCGGAATAATGGCATGGCCGGATATCAGATGTCTATGAACGTGATTTCGGGCCTGGAGCCAAGACGGAAGGGGATCACCACATTGCCCAGACCCCTGCTTATATAGACCGGGATACGGTTAATAATATTTAAGCCCTTCCTGTATCCCATCCGGCAGGTGGTTTCTTTCCTGAAGATTCGGTATTCCAGGTGGAAGGGCATCCATATCTGGCCTCCATGGAAGTGCCCGCAGAGCATCAGGTCAGTTTTATCCGGCGGTACGATCAGTGCGGTTTCAGGATTATGGGCTGCCGAGATTCTGAAATCAGCCCCTTCGCAGCAACTGAATGCTGAGTCAAAGTCCCTGGAACCATGCCGGTAATCATCAAACCCGGATATGGCAACCTTTACGCCGTTCTTCTCAAAAAGGGCGCACTGGTTGACCAGGATGTTTATACCCATGCTCCTGAGATTGAACAGGAGCATGTCCTTTGTGATGGGGCTTTTTTTAAAACATAAATAATCGTGGTTCCCAAGGATAACATAAACCGGGATGCCCGGGTCCAGGGCCTTAAACCATTCAAGAAGCCTGTCCAGGTCGGAAGGTCTGTCTATCAGGTCACCGGCGATAATCAGCATGTCGGGATCGGCTTCCATGATAGCGCTTTTCAGCCGCTTCACGGGAACCAATAAAAGACCTATGTGGATGTCGGAGAGCAGCGCCACGCGCAGTCCCAACCCGGGCTCGCCAAACGCCAGGCGCTCAGTTTTCAGACGGCCCGCCTCGATGAGCATCCATAGGAAAAACAGCAAAACCGCCGCCAGGATGTAATATATCATTGCATCACCCTATCTTAACAAAGCTTAACACAGATGATTTTGTCCAACAAGCCAGGGTATGCAAATTGGGTATATAATAAAAATAAACGATAATGCCGGAAAGCATGGTTTTTAACCCGTTCCGGCCGCGCCCGAAGGCTTTGGAGGTAGTTATGAAACGCGCGATAATAGTAGTTATGGACAGTGTCGGGATAGGAGCGCAGCCCGATGCCGTGTTGTATGGCGATGAGGGCAGCAATACCCTCGGGCATATCCAAAGGGAACTGAAAAATGAGCCATGGTTCAGCCTTGCCAACCTGGAACGGCTGGGGCTGGGGCATATTGATGGCGTCGATTATCTTGACAGGAGCCGACCGCCAACAGGGTCCTATGCCAGGATGATGGAACTGTCAAAAGGCAAGGACACCACCACCGGGCATTGGGAAATAGCCGGCATTATTCTTGACAAGCCGTTTCCCTTATACCCGGACGGATTTCCCGCCGAAATCATGGAAGCCTTCGAGAAGGCCATCGGGCGAAAAACGCTGGGGAACTATCCCGCATCCGGAACCCAGATTATCGCAGATTTGGGCGCGGAGCATATGAAAACCGGGTTCCCGATCGTATATACCTCGGCCGACAGCGTGTTCCAGATTGCCGCCCATGAAGAAGTCATACCCATTGAGATGCTGTATGATATGTGTGAGAAAGCCAGGCGGATCCTTACAGGCGAACATGGGGTGGGCAGGGTTATAGCAAGGCCGTTCGTGGGTTCCCCCGGAGATTTCAGGCGAACCGGGAACCGTCGGGATTTTTCCCTGAGTCCTGTCAGGAAAACAGTCCTGGATTATGCCGAGGAAAAGGGATACCAGGTCCGCGCCGTGGGAAAGATCGAGGACATATTCAACCGAAGGGGCATAACCCACTCTGTCCATACGGTGAGCAACATGGACGGCGTGGACCATACCATTGCCTGGATTAAGGAAGACTTTGCCGGGGTCCTGTTTGTAAACCTTGTGGATTTTGATATGCTGTACGGCCACAGGAACAACATCGAGGGCTACGGCAGGGCCCTGGCCGAACTGGATGGAAGGCTGCCCGAAATGATTGACGCGATGAAGGATGATGACATCCTGTTCATTACGGCCGATCACGGCTGCGACCCGTCCACCGAAAGCACCGACCATTCCAGGGAATATACTCCTCTGCTTGTGTACGGCAAAAGGATAATTCCGGGCATCAACCTGGGAACCCGTATGGGGTTCGCGGATATTGCCGCTACCATCGCCGATTATCTTGACCTGGATGCGGACCTGGCAGGGGAAAGCTTCCTGGATCAGGTCCTGAGGCAGGTGTGACAGGGCCATGAAACGCGCCCGCCGCGTGTAAGGATTTGCCCCTTATGTGACGCATTGTTCGAATAACGCGAATAAGCCTGCATATAGTTTTTATGAAAAAGTCTTTGGAGTGATGGTCCATGAAAGCCAAATGCAGGTTTTTTGCTGCTCTGCTGCTGATATTCTGCATGCTGACCACTGTCATTGCGGCGGACAGCGATACTGCGGAGATAATCGATACCGGAACTGAAGAAGCCCGTGCATCCGAAACCGCTCCCAATCCCCAGCCCCAGTTCAAAGTCAATGCCAAGTCCGCCATACTCATTGAGGCCGGGACAGGGGAAGTGGTTTTCGCCATGAATGAACATGAAAAGCTTCCCATCGCCAGCATAACCAAGATTATGACCATGCTCCTGGTCATGGAGGCAGTGGACAGCGGCAAGCTGAGCCTGAAGGAACCCGTCACCATCTCTTCCAATGCCTGCAGGATGGGCGGATCGCAGGTCTACCTGGAAGAAGGCGAGGTATTTACCGTAGAAGAGTTGCTTAAGGCTGTCGCGGTGCATTCTGCCAATGACGCCTCGGTAGCCCTCGCGGAAAAGGTTTCCGGAAGCGAGGAGGCCTTTGTTCACCTGATGAACGAGAGGGCAAGGGAACTGAAGATGAACAATACCAATTTCCTGGATTCGACAGGGTTAACCGATGATGGCCACTACAGCACGGCCTATGATATCGCCATCATGTCCAGAGAACTTTTGACAAAGCACCCGAAGATCATATACTACACGACTATCTGGCATGACAGTTTCAGGGATGGCAAATTCGACCTGGACAATACCAACAAGCTGGTTAAGCGGTACAGCGGCATTACAGGACTTAAGACCGGCTTTACCAGCAAAGCGGGTTTCTGCCTGGCCGCCTCGGCGGAGAGGGACGGCACCCAGTTCATATCGGTAGTGCTTGGCTCCGAGAGCAATGAACTGAGGTTTTCAGAGTCTGCAAAACTGCTGGACTTCGGTTTTGTCAACTGGGAAACAGCAAGGATAGAGAAGAAGGGACTGCCTGCCGGTACGGTCCGGGTCAAGAAGGGTGAAGTCTCTGAGATACCGCTGGAGTATGGCGAGAATGCGATCATCCTTGTAAAGAAGGGCAAAAGGAACAAGCTGGTGGAGAAGGCCGAGATACCTGAAAGCATCAACGCGCCCGTAACTATCGGCCAGGTGGTGGGCGTCCTCAACGTGGAGCTGGATGGAAACCGTATGGCCTCCATTCCCATCACGGCAGCCGGCGAGTCGAGGAGATGCAGTTTCGGCCTGTTGATCGGCATGCTGATAAGAAGATGGGCGGGAATGTTCTGTTCCTGCCCCGAAAAGCCCGCTGTTCCCGAAAATGTCCAGCCCACCGATAACCCTCCGGCGCCTGACAATACAGTGCCGCCCGATAATAATCCGGCTCCCGGCTTCAACCCGCTGGAAGATGAAGATGTGATACAGGGAGAAGACGTCTTTTACGAGGGCCCAACGGAGGACGAACCCGATTCCGGTGAATAAAATTAGGGGTAAAACCAGGGGGACGGTTCTCCTGGCATACAAGTCGGCATAATGAGAGGGATTCCGTAAAACTAAGGTCGCCTTGTGATAAGGCGCCGAAACATCCCACGAGAACAGGAAAAGGGCGGCTGCTGTTTGAGCGTAGCGAGTTCAGCCTTCCCCTGTTCGAGTGGTTGATGTTTCGCAGCCGTGCAGCACAGCGACCGGGTTTTACGGAATCCCTGTGAGCATATGAAGCCTTCAGCCTGCCGTCCATTGTTTTAGTTCATTTTGACGGCCCAGGTGTAATAAGGGCCTTTCAGACGATAACCAAGTTTTTCGGCCAGCCTGACCGATTCCATGTTGGCCGCGTCCCATCCCGGGTATATCCCTCTCTTGAGGCATTCAAGGATAAGGGCGGCGCCGCAGGCCGCTGCCAAGCCCTTCCTCCTATGGTCTTCCCGTGTATCGATCTGGATTTCTATACCATCATTGTACAAGGCGTAGGAGGAGGCTCCCGCCACCACCTGGCCGTCGTGGATAACGCAGAAACCAAGCCCCCTTTTTACATAATCCTCTGCCGACTTAAACTGGGAGCATAGGTCCCTGGACCATTCATGCTTCATGATCTCTTCATACCATTTTTCATCAATTAGCCTGATTTTATAACCAACAGGGAGGGAGGCCATCAGGCCGGCCAGTTTCTCCCTGTCGAAACCGTCTGTTTCATGCCTGAAAGCATAGCGCTGGAGCTTATAACAGCGCCCCCTGTAACAGGACTCAATCAGGCCGTCCCAACGTGCTGTTTCTGGGACGATATACAACTCTTCGGACCTGAACCAGGAGGGTATATGCAAAACCAACTCCATAGCCGCCGGGCTGTCCGGACAGCCGGCTATAAAAGTTATATCTCCCACCATGATCCGGCTGCAGGTGGGATTGTCAGCATCATCCGCCCATGCATGGCCCATATGTCCCTGCAGGCAGGACTGAACGATGGCGCTTTCAATGTTTGAATAAAGCGATGATAAACCGGATCTTTTCTCTCTTGCTACCTCGATTATCATATCAATGCCTCCTGATAAGCCTGTATGCGTTCCTCAGTTTATCAAGGCATTACGGATGAAACCGATAGACCGGCCTGAACCAATCAGCGGTAGAACCGTTTCAGATCCGCCGCGATTTCCCTGTTTTGCCTTGTGAGAATGCCGATAAATTCTGTTACCCGCTCATCCTCTGCCAGGGTTTCAAAGGCCGAATAGAGCGCGTCTATAAATGCGGGAGAAATGGTATACAGGTCTGCCCGGTATAGGAGCGGGCATAACGCGGCCGCCCTAAGGTCGGGCGTAAAGGTGAGACAGCCATGCTCATCAATCTGGGGAATAATGGGAAATATACGGCAGGAAAGGGGGCGTTTCTTCCTGTCGCAGCAGCCCTGGCAAACAAGCAGTTTAATCCGGGTACCATCGGACAACCCGATATGGCTGTCTACAATACTGATACCGTTTCTATCTTCAATGTACATGATCTCTTCCCCTGGAAAGAGGAGCATCCCGTCCTGGTCTGAACCCTTGCAGCAAGCGCTGCCGCACAGAGCACCGCAGTCGTACTCCAGGGGAGTAATGTTCTCCAGGTATTTCCATGCTTTTTTATACAACGTCGACTTCATACCTATGCGTAGAGCATGCCCACCAGCTTTTCTACAAGCCATGAGGGCAGAAGCCTTTTCAATATGAGTATGGTCTTGTAACCCAGTCCTACAGCTTTCCGTATGGGCGGATTCTTTCTCATGATCATGCCATGGATTACCCCGGCCACCTTTTCTGGCGGGGCGCCGTTTTGCTCGTCATGTTCCATCCTGCCAAGGGATTTCCTGAACCTGCCGTAATAAGGGGAATCCTCCCCGGCGGCCTCGGCGATTACGCGGCTGGACGTGAACCCGGTCCTGGTATCCCCGGGTTCCACCAGGCAAGCCTTGATTCCGAACGGGGCAACTTCATGTCTTAATGCCTCGACAAGCGCTTCCAGCGCAGACTTGCTGGCGCTGTACATGGACTGGTAGGGAATGGAGATCAGGGCGGCAACCGAGCTGACGACGATAATCCTGCCCCGGCCCTGTTTCCTCATGACCGGCAGTACTTGCCTTATCATGCGAAGGGCGCCGAAAAAATTGATATCGAACTGTGTTTCGGCTTCCTGGATGGAGGTGTCCTCGATGGAGCCCGCGATACCCATTCCCGCGTTGCTTATGAGGACATCAATGCGTCTTTCCCTTTCCAATACCGTCCTGACGGCGTTTTCCGCCGATGCCTCGGAACTCACATCAAGCGGTATCATTTCGATAAACCCGCCTGATGGGCTGCTTTGAAAAGGCTGCCCGTCCTTTATGCCGGCGGCCTTCCTGGATGTTCCGTAAACATGGAACCCTCTTTCCATGAGCCACTCTGCCGTGGCCTTGCCGATTCCCGAGGAAGCGCCTGTCAGCAGGACGACCTGGCTATTATTTCCCGACATAAATCCCATTCCTTTCATGAATCCGCCCGATGGTCCGGATTTTATCGAGAATATTATACAATAATTTGCTGTTTCTGTCCTTGATGTCGATTGCGGGAGCCGGCTTTCCAGAGCGGGGACCGGGAGTTAAGCGGAGGCGGATCGCCTTTTTGGCATCGACAGAAAAATCTAGTGGATATTTTATGGTTTTGTGGTACAATGGGATTAACGTATCTATCTGGTACTAGCACTAGGTCATAAAATATCAGAATCATCGACAAGGAGATGTTACGATGGATCTATTTCAGAAATGCCAGGATTATACGGCTGTGAAAGAGGCCATTGCCGCCGGCATCTATCCTTATTTCCATGCCCTGGAGTCCGGACAGGATACTGAAGTTATCATGGAAGGCCGCAGGACAATAATGATTGGTTCCAACAACTATTTGGGACTGACATCTGATCCGCGGGTTAAGGAAGCTGCGAGGAATGCCCTGGAGAAATACGGAACGGGATGTTCCGGGTCCAGGTTTCTCAACGGCACGCTGGATCTGCATATTGAACTGGAAAGGCAGCTTGCCGGGTTTTTGAATAAAGAGGCCTGCATAACATTCAGCACTGGCTTCCAGACCAACCTGGGAATAATTTCCGCCATAGCGGGTCGCAATGACTACATTATCTGCGACAAGGAAAACCATGCCAGCATATATGACGCATGTCGTCTTAGCTTTGCCACAATGGTGCGCTACAAGCATGATGACATGGAGGACCTGGAGCGTGTACTCAGCGAGATTCCGGACAACAAGGGCAAGCTTATAGTGACCGATGGCGTATTCAGCATGGGAGGCGAAATCTGCAATCTCCCGAAGATTGTTGAACTGGCGAGAAAATACGGGGCCAGGGTAATGGTGGACGATGCCCATGCGCTGGGCGTTTTGGGAGAGAAAGGAAGAGGCACCGCCGAGTATTTCGGCCTTGAGGACGAAGTTGACATTATAATGGGTACCTTCAGCAAATCCCTGGCCAGCCTGGGCGGATATATGGCGGCGTCCGAAGAAGTAGTCACCTATGTAAAGCATAATTCGAGGCCGTTCATATTCAGCGCTTCCATACCGCCTGCCAACGCCGCCGCCGCACTTGCTGCGCTGAACGTGCTGAAATCCGAGCCTGAAAGGGTGAAGAGGCTCAATGAAATTGCAGATTACATGAGAAAGCTTCTCAGGGAAAGGAATATCCCGCTCAAGGAGAGCCAGACGCCCATCATTCCCGTCATGACCTACGATGATATCAGGACCTTCGTAATATGCAGGGAACTCCTGAAAGAGGGAGTCTATGTCAATCCTGTAATATCGCCGGCTGTTCCCCAGGGCCAGAGCATGATCCGCACCAGTTACACGGCAACCCATACAAAGGAACAGATGGAAGAAGCGGCGGATAAATTCGTCAAGGTCTTCTCAAATTTCTGACAATAAGCACTTATTTCATAGATAATAAAAAAGGGCGCCTTCAGCCTGAAAACGGCCGGGAGGCAGCCCTTTTTCTGTACTGTTCTGTCAGCCGCATGAACCCGTGGTGTATGTGCATGCAGGTCGACCATATATGAAAATGGCTGCTGCCTTTCCAGGCAACAGCCATATTTCCGGATTACTCACCCTTTAGGCTTTCCAGACATTCTGAACATATATTCTTGCCCTTATAAACCGTTATATCCTTGGCGTTGTCGCAAAAGATACATGCCGGTTCATATTTCTTCAGAATGATGGTGGCGCCGTCAACATAAATCTCCAGCGCATCCTTTTCCGCGATATCAAGCGTTCTCCTGAGCTCTATGGGAAGTACAACCCTTCCGAGCTCATCAACTTTTCTTACAATACCGGTTGATTTCACAGAAATTTCCCCCCCGTCTATATTTAATTTGGCTGTACCAATCACATCATACCATTAATTACATTTATGGTCAATACAAATCTGGTCTAAAAATTCATATTAATGTTATTAAATGGAATTAGCAATCGGCATTAACATTTGTAATTGTAAACTTTCATGCTGTAAAAAACAAGAATAAACGGCGGCGGATCCAATAAGATATAATGGGACGGGAAAAGCCGGAGCAGGTCCATGCTGAATGTCATCTGGGTTATAATGGTGTTTTCAGGCATTATCACAAGTGTAATAACCGGGAGAACGAAGGAGGTCTCGGATGCCATCCTGTCGAGCTGCGGCCAGGCAGTCAACCTGACCATAGTCATGCTCGGGGCTATGTGCCTCTGGTCAGGCCTGATGAAGGTAGCGGAAAAGGCGGGCATTGTGGACGCGTTGGCCAGGCTCCTGAAAGGTGTTTTCAGGTTCCTGTTTCCGGGCATACCAAAAGGCCATCCGGCCAATGGCGCCATAGCCATGAGCCTGAGCGCGGATCTGCTTGGATTGGGCAATGCCGCGACGCCGCTGGGTATCCTTGCCATGAAGGAACTGTCCGGTATTAACGGCAACTCGCCCGTTGCCAGCAATGCAATGGTTATGTTCGGTGTCATCAACGCGGCATGCATTCAGCTTATACCTTCCACGGTGCTTATCATTCGCCATCAGGCGGGATCAGCGTATCCAAGCAGCATCATCCCCTGTGTCTGGATAGCTTCGCTTGTATCAGCCCTGACGGGGATTATAGCCGCCAAGGTGCTTGAAAGGGTGTCAAAGGATCCGGGCCGAAATGGCGGAAAGGTCTTACGGTATCTCGTCTGAATATTGAAAGGCGGGTTGGGCTTGGAATGGCGGAACTTCTTTCAAATGCTGCCATACCGGCAGTTTTTTTATTCATAGTGGTTACAGCCTTTATCAAGGGTGTGCCCGTCTTCGACACCTTCGTCGAGGGTGCGAGGGAAGGAGCCCGCACAGCGCTGGACATCCTCCCGGTAATGGTGGGGATACTGGCAGGAATAGCCGTATTGAACGGGTCCGGGCTTGTTGATATCATGACCGGGCTGCTGCAAAAGCCGGCAGAAGCCGTGGGCATTCCGCGGGAGGCTCTGCCCCTCCTGCTGATACGCCCCTTTTCAGGCAGCGCTTCATTGGGACTGTTTGCCGAGCAGATCAAAGAGGTCGGCCCAGACACATTTTTAGGGCGCGCGCTGTCCACTGTCATGGGTTCAAGCGAAACCGTTCTATATACCCTTGCCGTCTATTTCGGAGCGGCAAAAGTCAAAAACACACGTCATGCCATAGCGGCATCCCTTATCTCTTCCTATGCGGGAATGATTGCGGCCATATTCATCTGCAGGATCATACAATAAGCTCCCCTAACTGATGTTCTCCTCCATATCCTGCCGGACAGCCGGACATGTCCATTTTTCACCTTTTAGAGCGCCGGTAATATTATGTAATTGTAGAAAACCGCTTCACAAAAGGCTGTCCGCGTTTTCGGAGGTTGAAATGGCAGAGGAACTGGTTGATGTCAGGAACCTGGGCATGAAGTACCAGAGCCCCAACGGCGAGATCGAGGCGGTAAGGGATGTATCCTTCACTGTAAGCAAGGGTGAGTTTGTAAGCCTGGTAGGGCCCAGCGGCTGCGGCAAGTCCACCATCCTGTCCATAATTTCGGGTCTGCTCAAACCGACATCAGGCTCGGTCCGGATTGGCGGCGAATGGGTGCGCGGCGCTTCAAGGAAGGTCGGTTACATGCTCCAGAAGGATCACCTCTTTGACTGGAGGACCATATACCAGAATGTCCTGCTGGGACTTGAGGTGCGGGGCGCCCTTAACAAGGAAAGCAAGGAACGGGTCATGGGACTTCTTAATACCTACGGGCTTTATGAATTCAGGGATAAATACCCGGACCAGCTTTCGGGAGGCATGCGCCAGCGGGCCGCGCTGATCAGGACCCTTGCCGTTGACCCTGAAATACTTCTTTTGGACGAGGCATTCTCGGCACTGGACTACCAGATGCGCATCGCCGTTACTGATGATATTTACGGCATCATCAAGAGGGAGCAGAAAACAGTTATCATGGTCACCCATGATATTTCTGAAAGCATCAGCATGTCAGACCGGGTCATTGTGCTCTCAAAAAGACCGGCAACCGTTATTGCGATCCACGATATAAAGTTCAACCTGAAGGAACGCTCACCCCTGGCATGCCGGGAGACCCGGGAGTTTCCGGGATATTTCAATATGATATGGAGGGAGCTTGATGTTCATGTCTGAAAGGCAGGAACCTGCCCTGTCCAGGGAAAGGGCCGAATACCTCAGAAAACTGAAGATTCGCAAGCATGCCATCCTTACCGCAAGGATACTGATCCTTGTTGCGTTTTTCGCGGTCTGGGAGATTGCCGGCAATCTCAGGCTGATTGACCCGTTCCTGACCAGTCAGCCTTCAAGGATTATCAGGACCCTGAGCAATCTTTATATGCAAGGGGATCTTTTCAAGCACATCGGCATCACCTGCCTGGAAACGGTGGCGGGTTTTCTCCTGGGCACCGTTCTGGGAACCGGCGTCGCCATCCTTCTGTGGTGGTCCGATTTTATCTCGAGGGTCCTGGAACCTTATCTGGTGGTGCTCAACAGTCTCCCGAAGATCGCGCTTGGGCCAATTTTCATAATATGGATCGGTCCGGGCCCTTCGGCCATAATTGTCATGGCCCTGGCGATATCGTTGATTGTCACCATCCTGGAAGTGCTCAACGGATTTCTTTCGGCGGATCCTGAGAAAATCAGGCTGGTGGAGACCTTTGGGGCCAACCGCCTGCAGGTGTTTACAAAGGTGGTGCTGCCTTCCAATATCGGCTCGGTCATCAATGCCCTTAAGATAAACGTGGGGTTATCCTGGGTCGGAGTCATAGTAGGAGAGTTCCTGGTTTCCAGGGCAGGCCTGGGATACCTGATAGTTTATGGCGGGCAGGTCTTTCAACTGGACCTTGTCATGACCAGTGTCATCATACTGGCTGCCGCGGCGGCCTTAATGTACCAGGGCGTGGTCTGGATAGAAAGAAAACTGATGAAGAACCCGCAGGTTTACGGACGGATGTAACTGCAAAGACAGGAAATCAAAGGATTTGGGAGGGTTTGACGATGAAAAGGGCAATAATAATCCTGGCGCTGATCATCATGGTATCCATGCTGTTTGCGGCATGCGGGCAGCAGGACAAGATCAAGGTTGTGCTCAGCGAAGTGACCCACTCGGTTTTCTATGCGCCCCAATATGTGGCCATCAACAAGGGATTTTTCGAAGAACAGGGCCTGGAGATTGAGCTGAGCAACGGCCAGGGCGCGGACAAGGTTATGACAGCCGTATTGTCCGGCCAGGTCGATATCGGTTTTGCAGGTCCTGAAGCCTCAATTTACGTCTACAACGAAGGCAGGGAAGATTATGCGGTGGTTTTTGCCCAACTGACCAAAAGGGACGGGTCGTTCCTTGTGGGAAGGCAGCCGGAACCTGATTTCAAATGGGAAAACCTCCGGGATAAGACCATCATAGGAGGAAGAAAGGGCGGAGTTCCCGAAATGACCCTGGAGTACGTTCTGAAGAAGCATGGTCTCATGCCAAACCAGGATCTCGTTGTGGATACAAGCATCCAGTTTGCGGCCATGGCGGGCGCCTTCACAGGCGGCGAAGGGGATTATGTCACACTGTTTGAGCCTACGGCCACCATGCTTGAGAAGGAAGGAAGAGGATACATCCTGGCATCCATAGGCGCCGAAAGCGGCGAGATCCCCTATACGGCCTATTTTGCCACGAAAAGCTATATCCAAAAGAACGCGGATATAATCCAGAAGTTCACAAATGCGATTTATAAAGGGCAGCAGTGGGTCGACCAGCACACTCCGAAGGAGATTGCGGAGGTTATCAGGCCGTCCTTCCCCGATACCGATCTTGAAACCCTTGAAGCTGTTGCACAGCGGTACAAGGATATTGACGCCTGGTGCAAAGACCCCGTTATGACTGAAGAATCGCTGGGCCTGCTCCAGGAGGTCATGCGGGAAGCGGGCGAACTGAAAAACCCGGCGCCTCATGACAGGATTGTCGACAACTCGTTTGCCATTAAAGCTATGGAGGCTATGAAGAAGGATTGAACGACTTTTGCCGAAAGCTTGCAAAGAAAGACATGAAGCGGCAGAGGGAGCGCTCTTCCGGCGGCCTGGACCGTACGGAAGGATAGTTGGCTCCCCTGTTATATTCTTTTATTTAAACCCTTGATTATGAATATTGTTATGATAGAATATTCCTGTGCAAAATTCGACACGTACCTGATTGTTCTTATGGCTGTATTATCTGAATAAAGCAGAATATGCCGGTTCATCATGAGGATGGGACCATTTGATTTTTCCGCAGGCAGCGGTAATTCCAAATTATGCGGGCTACGCCTGTTGGATAGGCATTTCTGTTTATTCGGAAAGGCATATAAGGAAGCATTAAGAAACAGGAGGGAAAAAAATGAGCCTACTTGAAAACAAGTTCAAACTCAAGGAGAACGGCACAAATGTCAGAACCGAGTTCATAGCCGGTCTGACAACCTTCTTCACCATGGCCTACATCATCTTTGTAAACCCCAACATCCTTGGGTTGGCCGGTACAGCTGACAATCCATTTTCAAAGGGTGGAATCTATGTAGCAACCATTCTTGCGGCGGCCATAGCCACACTGATCATGGGACTGGTTGCAAACGTGCCCTATGCCCAGGCTCCAGGAATGGGTCTCAATGCCTTCTTTACCTTTACGGTAAGCATGGGCCTCGGATTTACCTGGCAGCAGGCTCTGGCAATGGTCTTTATCTGTGGTATCATCAATATTATTATTACCGTTACCCAGGTAAGAAAAGCAATCATAAGAGCAATTCCACGCTCCCTCCAATACGCCATCGGCGGCGGTATTGGACTTTTTATTGCCTATATCGGCTTCAAGAGCGCAGGATTCCTGAAATTCACAGTTGATGCGCCCTTTATCCTTGATACTGACACCACCGTTATAGGCGCTGGCGCCAATGTTGTTCCCGCCCTCGTGAACTTCTCTGATCCCAGGGCTCAACTGGCGCTCATCGGTCTTGCCATCACCGCCATCCTGATGGTCCTGAAGGTGAAAGGAGCTATCCTGATCGGAATCATTGCCACCACTATAATCGGTATCCCCATGGGCGTTACCGATACCACCCTTTCTAATCCCTACAGTGTTTCCGACATTGCGGATACTGCCTTCAAACTTGATTTTGCAGGTCTTTTCGCAAACCCGGAAAAAATCGGCCTGATTCTTGTAACCATCCTGGCATTCAGCCTCTCAGATACATTTGATACCATCGGGACCTTTATCGGAACCGGGCGCAAGAGCGGTATCTTTGACGATAAGGATGAGGCTGCCCTGTTCAGCAGCAAGGGCTTTAAATCCAAGATGGACAAGGCCCTGTTCGCCGATGCCACCGCCACATCCTTAGGCGCGTTGTTTGGAACCTCCAACACCACCACCTATATTGAGAGCGCAGCAGGAATCAGTGTTGGCGGGAAAACCGGTCTGACCTCGGTGTTCACAGCCATATTCTTCCTCATATGCCTCGTGTTTGCCCCGATAGCCGGCATCGTTCCCGCTGAGGCTACGGCTCCGGCTCTGATCATCGTGGGTGTTCTCATGATGGAATCCCTGGGCAAGATTAACTGGGAAGACTTTGAAGAAGCCATGCCCGCATTCCTTACCGCTATAACCATGCCATTGGCATACAGCATTTCCACAGGTATTTCGGTTGGCTTTATCTTCTATGTCCTGACAAAGGTAGTCAGGGGCAAGTTCAAGGAAGTCCATCCTGTTATGTATGCGGTCACCATCCTGTTCATCATTAACTATATTATCACCGGTGCATTGAAGCTTTGATGAACAGTCCGCAACAAGCGGCATAAACATGGGGCTGCCCGTCCGGGCAGCCCTTTTTTGATGGCATCATAGGTCTGTAATGGACTTATGCAAAATTATGCAATCCGCAGGGAGACCAGAAAAAGGGAATTGTTAATATATTGTTCATCGATTTTTAACAAGTTTGTTGTAAAATAAACATGGCGGCATGTGTTTTTATGCTGGTTGCAACCGGGCCTATAATAATACCAGGCGCGGCGCCTTTTCCGGAAAGTACTTGAATAAGGCTGGTGCTGAATATGAATGCCATGACCAGGGTTCTTGTTGTGGATGATGACATTAATATTTGTGAGCTTATCAGGATCTACCTGGAAAAGGAAGGCTTTCAGGTGACGGTATGCTATGATGGCCGGAAAGCCCTTGAGGTGTTCAGGGAAGAAACCCCTGACATCATGATCCTGGACATTATGCTGCCCGGAATGGACGGCTGGCAGGTGTGCCGGGAGATCAGGCGCCTCAGCGATATTCCCATCATAATGCTTTCAGCCAAGGATGAGACCTTCAACAAGGTCCTGGGGCTGGAACTGGGCGCTGACGACTATATGGTCAAACCCTTTGAACCCAAAGAGCTGGTGGCAAGGATCCGCGCGGTGTTAAGACGGTTCGAGCGTCATGAGGATGCGCCGGATCAGCTTGTTTATCCCGGCCTGATGATCAACAGGTCCACGTATACTGTCAAGATAAACGGAAAGGATGTTGAGATGCCCCCCAAGGAGCTGGAGCTTCTTTATTTTCTTGCGTCAAACCCCAACAAGGTTTTTACCAGGGAGCAGCTTCTTGAGAATGTATGGGGCTTTGACTTCTATGGGGATACCCGGACAGTGGATGTTCATATAAAAAGGCTCAGGGAGAAATTTGAGCCCAGTGAAAACAGGTGGTCCATCAAGACCGTTTGGGGCGTGGGCTACAAATTCGAGGTGAAATGATGGGGAAATCCCTTTTTGGAAAGATACTGGCCATTTTGGTGGCAGTGCTTGCCGTCAGCTTTTCAATTACCGGAGTCCTTTTAGGTATTGGCCTCAACAGGATCTCGGCCGACCAGAAGGCGGAACAGCTTCAAATGGTGGCTGAAAAAACCGAGCAGGCTTTGGAATACTTCCTGAAACAGTTGAATGGTTTTGCTGACAGGCAGCTTTTCACAAATTACCTTGAGTCCATCGCGGAAAATTCGGGTTCCATCATCTGGGTGGCCAGGACCGATGGCTCCATTATTTTCTATTCATCCACGCCCAAATCGGTTATTGATAACCTTGAGAAGAATGAGTGGGGTTGGTACAGCCTTCCCGATGAATGGCATAATGAGCCTTTACAGCTCGGTTACAGCAATCAGAGCGGTGATTTCTACGGCCTGTTCAGGGATACTGGAGAGGAATGGGTTACAGTGTCTAAGTTTTTCAGTATGCCGGACGTGCCTCCTTTAGGCATAACAGCTGAAGGCATCATCCTGGTCCATTCCAAGCTCCCCACCATAAGGAACACAAAATACTCAATCCCGCGGATCTTTCTTATTTCGGGGGGCATAGGCTCTTTGGCGGCCCTGGTGATGGTTTTCATACTGGCGCGCCGCCTGGTCAGGCCTTTGACCGAGATGAAGCAGGCTGCCGGAAGAATTGCGTCAGGCGATTTCAACAAACGTATTGTCATACGCGGCGAGGATGAAATTGCTGAACTCTCCCGGAGCTTCAACTCCATGGTGGATGCGCTGGAAAACCTTGAGAACGCCCGGCGGGAGTTTTTAGGAAATATTTCCCATGAGCTCAGAACCCCCATGACCACAATCAAGGGTTTCATAGACGGCATACTGGACGGTGTAATCCCGCCCGAGAACCAGGGTGCTTACCTTTCCATCGTCCGGGATGAGGTCAGAAGGATGGAGAAGCTTGTTAATGACATCATGGACCTGGCAAGGTTCCAGGCGGGGGATAACAGGCTCAACATAACGGTATTTGATATAAACGAAAGAATAAGGCGCTGTGTCATAAGCCTCCAGCAAATGATCGTCGGCAAGAACCTGGAATTTACTGCAGACTTCGAAACTGAACGGCTATTTGTCAGGGCGGACGCGGACGCCATTCAGAGGGTCCTGCTGAACCTGCTTCATAATGCCGTCAAGTTTACTCCTGAAGGAGGAAAGATCACTGTCCGGACATACTCGAAAGGTAAAGTTTACGTGGAAGTGGAAGATAATGGGCCCGGCATAGCCAAGGAGGAACTGTCCCATATCTTTGACCGGTTTTACAAGGCTGATAAATCCCGCGGCCTGGACAAGACGGGGGTCGGCCTGGGCCTGGCGATTGTAAGAAACATAATTCTTTCCCATAATGAAACCATACAGGTTGAAAGCGAAGAAGGCAGAGGTACGAAGTTCATATTTACCCTGCCCGGCGCGAACGTTCCGGATGCATATTGACGGCAGAATCACTGATAATGTTTACAATTTATTCATACGGAATACATATTTAGTCCCTATAATGAAATCAATAAAACGGGAAAGGAGATGTCAGGATGGATGGATTTGGGAATCATGAACCGAATAATTATCAAACCCATGGCAGTACTGCGGGAGAAGGCAGATCATTTGAGAATCACCAGACCCCGTACAGCTATGAAGTCAATCCCGCAAACCAGCCATTTGAAGATAGGTATGATGAACTGAAAACATCCCCGTTCTACAACGAAGGATATAAGAAGCCGGGCAGGGGAAGGCTTAAAGGATTGCTGGTTCCCATGCTCATTGTGGCCCTTATCAGTTCCCTGCTTACAGGCGGGCTGGTGGCCTCCTACTTCGTATTTGTTTCACCTTCGGCAAACATCGCCGAAGCACGACATGACAATGTGGGCGGCAGCAATGTAACAGCTGAGAATACAAGCATCAAGCAGGTGGAAATCGTAAACACAACCGAATCCCCAGTGGTGGCCGTTGCCGAGAAAGCCAGCCCTTCCATAGTGGGTATCGATATCAGATATGTATACAGCGACCTGTGGTTCGGCCAGCATGAAGGGAACGGCCAGGGTTCGGGCATCATTTACAGGAGCGACGGTTACATCATTACCAACAACCATGTAATTGAAAGTGCCATGGACGGGAACAGCAAGACCAAGATTGCGAGAGGGGCATCCATCAGGGTAATTCTCCCGAACCATGTTGATGAACCTTTTGATGCTGTTGTTATAGGCAGGGATCCCACAACCGATATCGCCGTACTAAAGATAGACGCGACCGATCTGCCTGCTGCCGAATTCGGGGATTCGGATTCCCTGAAGGTAGGCGAACTGGCTGTGGCTATCGGAAATCCCGCCGGACTGGAGTTCATGGGATCGGTAACCGTAGGGTATATAAGCGGCCTGAACCGTTCCATTACCTTTAATGACGGGAGAAGCATGAAGCTCATCCAGACCGATGCAGCGATTAACCCCGGAAACAGCGGCGGCGCGCTGTTGAATGCCAAGGGGCAGGTCATCGGTGTGAACTCGGCCAAGATATATTCAGGCGGCTATGAAGGGATCGGGTTTGCGATTCCCGCCAACGTAGCCCGTGGGGTAGCCGATTCGCTGATAGACAGCGTTTTTGTAAAAGGCAGGCCCCAGATTGGGGTTAAGATCGACATGAGATTTACCGAGGAGATCGCAAAGAGGAACGGTGTTCCCTATGGAGCCCTGGTGTTTGATGTATCCCCGCTGAGCGCTGCCTACAGGGCGGGTATAAGAGCCGGAGACATCATCACCAAGTTCAACGGCGTGACCGTAACCGACTATTATTCTCTTGAAGCCGAAAAGAACAAATACAAGGCAGGAGATACCGTTGAGATAGAGATCTACAGGATGCCAGAAAAGGGCAAGCCCTCGGATGGGGTATACAAGACAGTGGAGATTACCCTTGATGAGGACCAGGAAGACTAACAGGCACAAAAAATAGCAGAGAAGCAACCTAAATCAGGCCGGCTGAAGCGTTTCAGCCGGCTTTTGCGTTCATTACATTTAAACGGGCGTTTGTTACATTTCGTCAAAAATGCTGTATTTCCGTGCTATATTTAGGATTAAACTGGCGGGCGGTGATGACATGTTTGACAAATGCGGATCCAGGATTGCCGGGATATTGAGTGAAAACCGCATCATCAGGGAAGAAGACAGGGAGATCATCGTGTATGGACTGGACGCCCTGCTGTCTACTTTGGCAAACCTTGTCATCATCATCGTAATTGGGATATTGCTGGGACAGTTCGTCCAGACTGTGGTGTTCCTTGTATCCTTTGCCGCCCTGAGGGTTTTCGCGGGAGGATATCATGCAAGAACCCGGATAGGCTGCACGGCGACATTCATCATTATATACCTTGCAGGAATGGCTTTGCAGCATTATACCCCGAATATGCTCATAAAACCTGCGGCTGTCTGCCTTGCGCTGGCATCCCTCGTTTCGGTGCTCGTCCTCGCTCCCATTGAGCATCCGAACAGGCCTTTCCAGGATAACGAGTACCAGGTGTTCAAAACCGCAAGCAGGGTTGTCGCTGGTCTGGAAACCTTGTTGGTCGTCCTGGGTATATCATTTACCGGATATGTGAATCTGGCCTATTGTATATCCCTGGCCATGCTGGGGGTTACAATAGTTCTTATATTAGCCAGAAAGTTTGGGAAAAGGAGTGAGTAATGGTGATTCTGAAATCAATTGCATTGTCACTCGGTAAGTTTATCGCCGTGCTCGCAGCTCTTGCCGCGCTTGCCAGCCGCTTTACAAGTTGCTTGCTTGTTGTTTACCAGCCTAGGATGCCCGAGAAAATTCGGGACATGAAAGGAGCAGGCAGTATACTGAACCACCAATAAAGAGTCGATCAGCCCAACCCGCTGTACCAACCAGTTGGGCTGAACGAAACAGATAATTATGTTCCGCCGGAGTCGTCCTTAAGCCCTGAACCCCCCCCCGCATGGGATAAGGCGATTCCCGCAGGTATCACGCTCGGACATAATTATCAGAAAGGCATCGTGCACACCCTCACGATGCTTTTCATTTTTTTCCTGCAATTCCTGCAACAAGGATAGCCATAAGCAGTTGCTTGGTTGAAATAAAGATGGATAATCTGATATAATAAATCAACACATACCATATTTTATGGGAATATGTTAGAATTTGCGGGGGAAACATGCGAATAGGGTTTTGCGATGATGACCGGGTTTTTCTTGAACTCCTGGCCTCATATTGCAGTGAGTGCCTGCCCTTTATCGACCATGACGAGCAGGTTGATGTGGAGTGCATATCTTCGGGCGAAGAAATCCTGGAATCCTACCGCCGCGGCAAACCCTTCGACATCCTGTTTCTTGATCTGAAAATGAAGCCTCTTAATGGCTTTGAGATAGCCCGCCAGGTCCGGATGGTTGACAACAGGTCAATTATCATCTTTGTCACTTCCCTGGCCCAGTATGTGCTTAAATCCTTTGAATACAAGCCTTTCTGGTACCTGATCAAGCCCGTCAACCGCAAGAATTTCAGGGATGTGTTCATGAGGGCTGTTGCCGAGTATCTGTCCGCCAACCGCCCCGAATATGTTTTCAGCACCAAGAGCGAAGGCACCGTAAAGCTCAGCATCGGCGGTATTATATACCTGGAAAGCCTTTCCCGCCGGATCAGGCTGCATACCTCGGACGGCGACTATTTCTTCTATTCCGGTATATCAACGGAGGAAAAGAAGCTTTCAAAATATGGTTTCATCCGTATCCATAAAAGCTATCTGGTCAATCCCCATTACATAAAACAGATAAACCGCAACTGGCTTACTCTGGTGGACGGGAAGCGCCTGCCTGTCAGTGAACGCCGATACAAAGCCGTTTTGGACTTTTATACCGATTACCTGACAAGGAGTTCCTTATCATGAATGATATTGGTTGGATGGTACTGGAAGCCGGCACATCCATGTTTGAGGTATTACTGTTTTTTATTTTTTTCAATGGCTTCCTGGTCAGGAAGGAGAATCCGCGGATCAGGGAGATCCTGGTTTTTGTCGCCGCTTTTTCGGTACAGTTTGCCATAGGTACATGGTTCTATGACAGGCCTTTTGTAATGCTTGTCAGTGCAACCATCATAGCCGTTTTTATATGCTTTTCTCTCTATTCGGGAAGTTTTATAACCAGGCTGTTCTCTCCCCTCCTGGTTATGGCATTCATGGTAGCCCTGGAACTCGTTGCGTCCATACTGACAGTATCCGCCACCAGTATTGATTTCAAATATGCAAATACCAACCATGAAGTCAAGCTTACAATTGTTGTTGTCAAGAACCTGCTTGGCCTTTTGGCCGTAAAGGCGGTAACCTATTTCAGGAAATCCCCGGCCGGCAGCATCAGGACCGGTTATCACCTGATGATGCTGCTTGTGCCTGCTTTTAGCCTTGTCTTTACATATGTGATTTTTGATATGATCCAGAATCCCTTTAAGAAAAATGCAAGCATGCCGCTCACCGGCCTGATGATCCTGATGTATACCAATGCAATGATTTTTATCGTCTTCGAGGGCTTCATGAGGCAGGTAAACAAGGAATACCGGTACATGCTCATGGAAAAACAGCTGGACCTTCAGATGGACCATTACAGGCAGCTGACTGAAAGCAGGGAATATATCCGGGAGATATGGCATGACTTCAGGAACCACGTCCAGTGCATAAGGATCCTGCATGAGAAAGGGGATTTGGAATCCCTCGGGGAATATATAAAAAACCTGTCAAACTCCGAGGAGAGGGCAAATGTTCTGGATACGGGAAACCCGGTGATCGATGCCCTGCTGAGCAACAAGCAGTACATAGCCTCGCAGGCTGGGATCAGTTTTGAGATGGAACTGGTCCTGCCGCCGCAGCTTGAGATACCGCCAGCGGATATCTGCACCATACTCGGGAACTCCCTGGATAATGCCATAGAAGCCTGCAGCCGGATAAAGAGCCCGGACATTGAGAAGATGATCCGCCTTAACCTGACGTATAAGAATGGTTACCTGGTTATGGAACTTGTTAATACCTTTGAAGAGGCGCCCAAAAGGCAGGGGAAACACTTCAAGACATGGAAATCCTCGCCCCAGTTCCACGGATTGGGGCTCCAGAGCATTGAGAGGACCGTGGAACAGTGTAATGGAAACATGAAAATCGACATAGATGACAGTACATTCACCATAAAAGTCCTGGTTCCCGCGGGCATTCCGGAAACCGCTGTCGAAGCCGGTCAGGCATAGCGTTTCAGGTTTTGCCCTATTGGAGCATTAGCCAATCCATACATTGTTTTCGGGAGTAAAATATCCGGTTTTACTGCTTTAAAATCAGGGAAGTATCCTATATAATTAATTAGTCGACAGGACAACTGTTTAAAATTGATCTTCAGAGGTAATACCAATGGCTGTAAAAAGGATTTTTGTTGAAAAAAAGCCTGGATTTGATGTCGAGGCTCTCAAGCTGTTCAGAGATTTGAGGGACAATCTCCTTATCAAAGGAATCCGCAGGGTAAGGATCCTTCAGCGATATGACTGCGAAGGCATTCCCGATGAGGATTTCGAAAAAGCCAAGACCATTGTTTTTTCCGAGCCCCCTGTAGACAGGATCTTTGAGGAAACCATCGAAACAGATGATGATGAGAAGCTTATCGCTGTCGAATACCTGCCCGGGCAGTATGACCAGCGGGCTGACTCGGCTGCCCAGTGCGTCCAGCTTATGACCCATGGCGAGCGTCCCAATATCCGGGTGGCAAAAATCATTCTCCTGAAGGGCGAACTTACAGAGGAAGATCTAAGCGCCATCAAACGCTATGTCATAAATCCCATAGAGACACGGGAGGCTTCGCTGGAAAAGCCTGAAACCCTTGAAGCAGTTTATCCCGTTCCCGAAGATGTAGCCACGGTTTCCGGATTTACAGGCATGAACGATGACCAGTTGAATCAATTCCTGAAGGATATGGGTTTTGCCATGTCCCTGGAAGATCTCAGGTTCTGCCAGACCTATTTCAGGGACACCGAGAAGCGGGATCCAACTGTCACCGAACTCAGGGTGCTGGATACGTACTGGTCGGATCATTGCCGGCATACTACTTTTCTGACCGAGATCGAGTCGGTGGATTTTGATGAAGGCCCGGTTCCTCAAAAGATCAAATCGGTTTATGACAAATACCTGAAAGTCAGAAACGAGCTTGCGGGAAGCAAGCCGGTATGCCTCATGGATATTGCCACACTTGCCATGAAATATCTCAGGAAGACCGGCGACCTGGATAACCTGGACGAATCGGACGAGGTAAACGCATGCAGCATCGTGGTGCAGGCTGAAATCGACGGCCGGCTGGAAGACTGGCTTGTGATGTTCAAGAATGAAACCCATAACCATCCTACTGAAATAGAACCCTTTGGCGGCGCGGCCACATGCCTGGGCGGCGCCATACGAGATCCCCTGTCGGGCAGGTCCTATGTGTACCAGGCCATGCGGGTGACGGGAAGCGGCGATCCGCGGACCCCCATCTCCGAAACACTGCCGGGTAAGCTCCCCCAAAGGGTCATCACCACCACCGCCGCCCACGGGTACAGTTCATACGGCAACCAGATAGGGCTGGCTACCGGGACCGTGGCCGAGATCTACCATGAGGACTATGTGGCAAAGCGCATGGAGATCGGAGCGGTTGTGGGAGCTGCGCCCAAAAGCAGTGTTGTAAGGATGAAGCCTGAAGCCGGAGACATCATTATACTGCTGGGCGGGCGCACAGGGCGCGACGGCTGCGGCGGAGCCACAGGCTCTTCCAAGGAGCATACCCAGGAATCGCTGTTCACCTGCGGAGCCGAGGTGCAAAAGGGAAATCCTCCCACCGAGAGGAAGATCCAGCGGCTTTTCAGGAAACCCGAGGTCTGCAGGATGATCAAGAAGTGCAACGACTTTGGCGCCGGGGGCGTTTCGGTGGCCATAGGCGAGCTGGCCGACGGGCTGGATATCAACCTGGACGCCGTACCCAAGAAATATGAAGGCCTTGACGGCACAGAGCTTGCCATATCCGAATCCCAGGAGCGCATGGCTGTTATGGTTGCGGCAAAGGACGTTGATGCCTTTATCAGGGAAGCGCGCGAGGAGAACCTGGAAGCCACCAAGGTGGCTGTCGTAACCGATACCAACAGGGTAAGGATGAGTTGGAGAGGCAAGACCATTGTTGACCTCAGCCGTGATTTTATCAATACAAACGGAGTAAGGCAGAAGACGTATGTTCGGGTAACCAGCCCTGAGAGGCAGAACAGCCCGCTTGCACACCTTCCCGGTGAACTGGAGTCCCTGCGGCATGACCCGGCAGCTGCCTGGCTGGCAAACCTTAAACGGTTGAATGTATGCAGCCAGAAGGGCCTGGTGGAGCGTTTCGACAGCACCATCGGCGCCGGCACGGTACTAATGCCCTTCGGCGGGAAATACCAGCTTACCCCTTCGGACGGTATGGCTGCCAAACTGCCTGTTTTGAGCGGCGATACCTCTACGGGAACCCTGATGACCTATGGCTTCAACCCGGATATTTCCAAATGGAGTCCTTTCCATGGCGCCGTATATGCCATCCTGGAATCCCTTGCCAGGCTGACGGCCATGGGCGGGGATTACAGGGAAGCCCGGCTCACGCTCCAGGAATACTTTGAAAAGCTGGGGAAGGACCCTAATCGCTGGGGGAAACCTTTCAGCGCGCTGTTGGGCGCTTTTTACGCCCAGTTGTCCCTGAAGGTAGCGGCGATAGGCGGAAAGGACAGCATGTCCGGAACGTTTATGGACCTTCATGTGCCGCCCACGCTGGTATCCTTCGCCCTTGCTCCGGCAGATGTGAACACCGTCATCTCACAGGAGTTCAAGCAGCCGGGGAACCGCCTTGTATGGGTGCATGTTGACAGGGACGAACTGGACCTGCCGGACTTTGAACAGGCTGGCCGGACTTATTCCGCTATAGCTTCCCTGGCGCGGAAGAGCGGCATTCTTGCCGCGTCCGCCCTCAAGTTCGGCGGTCTGGCAGAAGCCGTTTCCAAGATGGCGTTTGGTAACCGAATCGGTGTCCGGCTGAATGAGATGCCTTTCGATAAACTGTTCAGGCTGGACTATGGTTCCATCCTGCTGGAGATTGCCGATTGGGTTGAACCGGAAGAAGACTTCAACGGGCTGAGTTTTGAAGTGGTTGGAGAAACCATCGACGAACCCGTTGTCCGGTTTAGCGGCTGCAGTTTGTCCATAGACGAGATGCTGGCTGCCTGGAAAGAGACCCTTGAACCCATTTTCCCCACCAGGTCTGGTGAACAGGACGGTAAGGTTCCGGCTGTAAGCTTTGCGGGTAACGTGGTCCGGAAGCAGGGCGCAAGAAGGTCCCCGGCAGCAAGGCCCAGGGTCTTTATCCCCGTTTTCCCGGGCACCAATTGCGAGTATGACGTTAAAAGGAAGTTTGAAGAAGCCAATGCACTGGTTGACCTCTTCGTCATGAAGAACCTTACTGCAAGAGAGATAGAAGCATCAGTCCAGGAGATGAAGAAGAGGATTGACTCATGCCAGATCATGATGATACCGGGCGGTTTCAGCGCGGGAGATGAGCCGGAAGGCTCAGGAAAGTTCATAGCAACGGTATTCAGGAATCCCCTGCTCACAGAAGCAGTGATGAACCTGGTGAAGAACAGGGATGGCCTGATCCTGGGCATCTGCAACGGTTTCCAGGCTCTTGTGAAGCTGGGGCTCCTGCCCTATGGGGAGATCAGGGACCTGGATGAAAGCTGTCCTACCCTGACCTTTAACACCATCGGCCGTCACGTTTCCTGCCTGGTAAGGACCAGGGTGGCTTCCAACCTCTCGCCCTGGCTGGCGAAGACCAGGGTTGGACAAATATACACCGTTGCTGTATCCCACGGAGAAGGACGTTTTGTAGCCAGCCCGGATCTTCTTAAGGAAATGGAACTTCATGGGCAGATCGCCACCCAATACGTGGACATGGACGGAAACCCGACCATGGAAACGCCTTATAACCCCAATGGCTCGGTTTTGGCCATAGAAGGCATCACCAGCGCCGATGGCCGAATATTCGGCAAAATGGGACATGATGAGCGTTATGCCCTCAACACCTTCATAAATGTTCCCGGCGAAAAGGACCAGAGGATATTTGAGGCCGGTGTGGAATACTTCCTTTGATCCCGGCATATTGGACATTTTATGAGGCATAAGTATAAACCAAGAAATAATAATATTATAGCTTCAAGGGAACAGGCGTGCATTGCCCTATGTCTTGTCATGCTGGCGGCAATGGCAGGCCTGTTCTCTTCCTGTATGCGCAGATCTATGGAAAAACCTTCAGCTAACAGGAATTCAGAGATGATTGCTGAAACACCCAGCCAATCAACGCCCGCCCCCGGAAATCGGCTGTCCGATCCTGTTTCATCAGCCGCTCCTTATACCGGTTCTTCCGCGGGTACTGATGCAAAAACCACGCCCACCCCAATACCTGATCCGGTCCCCTCAACAGACCCTGCTCCCGCCGCCATCGTCAATCCCTGCGTCCCTTATACCTGGGACCGGATGATGGCCGAGGCGCAAAAACTCAGGAATGCATACCCGGAATTGATAGATTTGTCATCAGCGGGAAAATCGGTGGAGGGAAGGGATCTGCTGGTTATCAGCCTGGGAACCGGGGACAGGAAGATCCTGCTTTGCGGGGCGCATCATGCCAGAGAATACATAACCAGCAGCTTTCTTATGAAGATGGTGGAAACCTATGCTGAAAAAGCCTCAAAAAGACAGTCCTTTGGAGATTTTAACCCGGCGGAGATCCTTGACAGGGTGACTTTCGTTATTGTTCCCATGGTAAACCCCGACGGTGTTAACCTGGTCAACAACGGACTTCAGGCTGTGAGCAGCCGAGAGGATGTTGAAGCGATGGCGATGGTGGGATCGGGCTACCGCGCCTGGAAGGCCAATATCAACGGAGTAGACCTTAACAGGCAATACCCGGCCTGCTGGGAAGAGAAGTACGATGAAGTGGGAAGGCCGGCGTCCCAGAACTACAAAGGGGCCGCCAGCGCCACCGAGCCCGAAGTCCGGGCCATGATAGACCTTGCCCGGTCAGATGATTTCGTGCTTTCCGCGTCTTTCCACACCAAGGGGGAAGTGATCTACTGGGCCGACAGCGGAACGGTTGATTTAATAGACGGGGTTAAGGACATAGCCAGGCGCATGGAAGAACTGACCGGGTACGAACTGATGCCTGTCTCCCAAAAGCCTTCGGTTTACGGGGCCGGCTTTGAGAACTGGTTCAGGCTGGAGTTTTCAAGGCCTTCTTTCTGCATCGAACTGACCCCTGAAAATGGTACCGACGAGCCCCATGACGACGCGAAGTTTGATTCACTGGCCTGGGAAAAGGCAAAATATTTCGGGTTTCTTCTGGCTGATGAGGCGCTGAAGCTGGAAAGTCCGTATGATAAACAGTAAGCTGTGTAAAGGAATCTGCGAATTTATCCCATTGCACCAAAAACCCTGAGGCACTGGTTTTGGATACCTCAGGGTTTCTCATTCAAGGCATGAACTGCTTGTTTATTCGGTTTTCAATGCCCCGGTCTCATCGACTTCATAACCGTCCACCACGGTGCTTCTGGCAAGGGAGCCGTCGGCGTAGAAGTAGTACCATCTGCCGTCAATCAAATACCACTTCCCGGACACCATGATCCCGTATTCCGCAAAATAGCAGGTCCTGCTGCCGCTGCCGTATTCCACAAGTTCCAGCCAGCCCGTGTGCATCCGGTTGCCGGCATAATAGCGCCAGTTGTCCCCGTCCTTCACCCAGCCGGCCTTCAGGATGCCGTTTTCATCAAAGAAGTACTTTACGCCGTTGATGGTCTGGATGCCGGTGAGGGACTGGCCATCCTGCCAGTATTGGTATTGTCCGGCATCATTGAGCGCCCAACCGTGGGCTGTTTCAGGGTCAAGGGTCAGCCGGATGTACCGATACAGGATGGAGGCGATGCGTTTCATCGTATTATTCATAGTTTTTATACCCCCCATAGAATGCCGCCCAACGCTGACGTTATGCTGTCGCCCGGGCTGACAGCTTTGGATGCTATATTTACGTTTCATTATATAATAACATTCGACAAAAAACGATATCGAATTTGGTCTTAAACCTCAAAAAACACCTGGTAACCCGTACAAAAACAAGCAAAAACCCTGAGGCATGAAATGATCAACGCCTCAGGGCTGTTTCAGGTCCTGCTTTGGGGATTATTTGATGCGCACGCCGAATATCTTCTGGGCATAGGAGCCTACAACGGCCATGTTGCCGTAAACTGCAGGTGATGATTCTATGTTTGCACCCAGCGACACCACATCATAATCCTGGCCGGTTTTCGGATCGAAGAGATGCATATTGCCGGCTGAGTCGCAGAAAAGGCCATAGGTCTTTCCGTCTGAACCCATGAAATCCACCGGCGAACTCCAGCAGTAGGCAGGCAGGTCCCTGACCCACACCTCTTCGCCGGTCTTCTTGTCCAGCGCCACCAGCTTGCCGTCCATGGTCGAGCCGGTAAAGCATATGGGGTAGATGACCAGGTTCTTTATATCATTCTTTCCTACAATTGGCGTTCCCAGCACACCTCCGTTGATATAGGAGCGGTAATAGCAGGTATAGTCCCTCTGCCAGACCAGTTCCCCTGTCAGGGCGTTGATCTTCCTTATGCTGGCGGGAGCCGAAGTCCTTCCGGTATTGGCGCAGCGCTTGTCCACCTCGTTGGCGGTGTAGATATATACTCCGTCCTCCTCTTCCTCTATTACCATGGTGCTGTCGGTGTCATCCTCGGCATCGAAAATCCATACCGGCTCCAGGGAGTTGATATCCAGGCACTGGATGGTTCCGCCGTTATCGGAAATGTACATCAGGTTCCTGTAATAAGCCGCCGAGCTTTCAATCCCCTGGTCCGAACTGTTGGGGCTGTATGAGGACTTGTACCGGTACTGGGTTATCTTCGGGCTTACCGAAACGGCGCCTGCCGTGGGGTCAAAGCTGGTGTTCAGCTTTATCTTGTTTACCATGCCGTTCTCCATGGGCTGAATAAGGGTATCGGTCTGCCAGTTCAGTATGGGCGATGAATCCATGGCGCCCCAGGTACGGTACGCGTTGGGGTCCCTGCCCGGGAAGGTAAATATCTCGGTCTGGTCTATGAGGTTGATGACCCGGAACTTGAAGTCGGTGTACCGTTTATTGTTTTCGTTGACGCCCATACCCGTGTAGAGCAGGGGATACCCCCTCGGGTCAATCATTCCCGTGCCTTTTATGGGAAAGCCGATTTTATCGATCGTTATCTTCTCACGGGTCGGTTTGCCGGTCTCAAGATCCAGGAAATATATATTCCCGTCAAGGGCCGGGTAGATCACTTCCACCAGGTCCTTTCCCTTCATCTCGGGATATATATTCATAAGCCTTCTGACATCCTCGGACCAATGGACCAGGAGCGGCTGGCCCGTCCAGCCGGTACCTGGCCAGAAACTGTCGGCCGCTACGATAGCGCCCGTATCCTGGCTCCATACTATCTCAAGCTTCTTTTCCAACACGTCCGCAGTTCCCCATGAGGCGGAGTTTCGATAATTGTTGCCGCGGAAAGTGGTGATGCCTTCAACCAGGGAATAGGCCCTATCCGACGCAAATGCCAGGGTATATTCAGGGACATACGCCACGGGTTTCCCGCCCTGGAGGACCTGGTACTGTATGGTGGAACCGTCGGTATACTTTTTCGTAAAGATATGATTTTTCCCTTCTGTCTTTTCCACGAAGGAGGGGGGCTCCTGCCAGTCAATGATCAGGGCTTCCGGGTCCGTTACCTCGGGCGTAGGCGTGGGCTCCGGCGTGGGTGTTGGCGTTGGCGTGGGTGTTGGCGTTGGTGCAGGCGTTACATCGGAAGTCGCAGCCGGTGTGGGCGTAACGTCGGCATTGCCGTTATCGGCCCAGGGCAGCCTGTCCCGGAAAATAAGCAGCGCCGCAAGCACAAGAAGGCATACCGCCAGCGCCGCTATCCAAACTTTGAGATTATATTCTCCGCTTCTGCGGTTTCTTCGGCTCATGCAATACCTCCTAAATCTGCAAGAAAAACAGGGGCCGAAAACCTGCTATTTAATACGGACCCCGTATATTTTCGGTGTGTACGATCCAACGACGATCATGTCGTTATAAACCGCAGGGGAGGATTCTATGTTCCGCCCGAGGCTTATGACATCAAGGTCCTTTCCGGTCCTGGGATCGAAAAGGTGCATATCGCCGTTGTAGTCGCAGAAAACAGCGTAGGTCTTTCCGTCGTTTGCCTTGAAAGCCACAGGGGAGCTCCAGCTGTAAGCCCTCAGGCTTCTTGTCCATACTTCCTCGCCGGTCTTCTTGTTCAGCGCTACCAGCTTGCCATCCATTGTCGAGCCGGTGAAGCAGATGGGGAATATGATCAGGTCGGAAATATCGTCCTTCCCCAGGATGGGCGTCCCCAGGGAGCCTCCGTTGATATAAAACTGGTAGTAGCATTCATAGTCCTTCTGCCAGATCAGTTCCCCGGTCAGCGCGTTGAACTTTCGGATATTGCAGGGCGCGGTTGGGTTCCTGTTGTTCTGGCTTCTCTTGTCAATTTCGTTGGCCGTGTACAGGAATACGCCCTCGGGCGTTTCCTCTATCACCGTGGTCGTATCGGTGTCGTCCCCCACATCATAGATCCAGACCGGCTTTAATGTATTGATGTCAAGGCACATGAAGGTGCCGCCGTTATCGCAGAAATACATATAGTTCTTATATATAGCCGGGGAGTTCTCTATGCCCTGCTCGGGGTTTTTCAGATCCTGGTACCGGAACTTGGTGATCTGCGGGGCGATGTCTATGGCGCCCGCTTCCCTGTCGTAACGCGTGTTGAGCTTCACCTTGTAAATAAGGCCATTTTCAGCTACTTCCAAAAATGTGTCGGTCTTTCGGTCCACCAGGGCGGAAGCGTCAAATGCCCCCCATTCCCTGAAGGCCATAGGGTCACGGCCGAATATGGAGTACAGGGGCTTCTGGTCTATCAGGCTGAATATGTTGTATTTGAACTCGGTTAACCTGCCGCTGTTCTCATTGATCCCCATTCCCGTGTAGAGTATGGGATATCCCCTGGGATCCACCATCCCGGTGCCTTTCATGGGGAAACCGACCTCGATCTTGTCCCTGGTGGGCTTTCCGGTTTCCAGGTCGAGGAAGTAGATATTGCCGTCCATGGCAGGGTATATTACCTCCACCAGGTCCTTCTCCTTGAACTCGGGCTTTATGTTCATGATCTTTCTCTCTGCCTCGGGCCAATGGACGATCAGTGGCTGGCCAGTCCAGCCTGTTCCGGGCCAGTAGCTGCCCTCGGCCGTGATGGCTCCCAGGTCGTGGGTCCACACGATCTCCAGCTTCTTCTCCTTAACGTCCCTGGTTCCCCAGGCGGCCGTATCCCGGTAATGGTTGCCCCTGAATGCTGTAATGCCTTCCAGGGAGGAGTACTGGTCGGGAGAGCCGAAGTATATCTCGTAGTCAGGCTTATATTCAGCCAGCGGCGTGTTTAAACGGAATACCCAGTATTTGATCCTCTGGCCAAAAGCTTCAAACGCATATTCGGGATAAGCGTTGGGTCCGTCAAAAACCGCCGGTGTCTGCCATGAAACATCCAGGACCGCGGGATCGGTGCTTTCCTCGGGCATCGGATCGGGTGTGGGCCAGGGAGTGGGTTCAGGAGTCGGGGTAGGTTCATTGCCCACTGGTTGGTTTATTGTCCCCGGAGGGGCCGGGCTATTTTCTGCGGTCAATTTATCCCCGTTCCCGGAAAACCCGCCCTTTGCGATAAATATGATTGCGGCCGTGATAAGGGCCACCAGCAATATGAACATGGCAAACCTTGCCTTGTTGAGTCTTCTCCTTCTTCGATACCGGTACACTTTTATTCCTCCTGACCGTTATTCTTCCGGGACCGCTGCATACTCCTCCACAAAGTCATAGATCATCCTGGACAGTTCCGCTATCTTCCCGCAGGCTGTTCCAACGTCCACATCATCGGTCATCACCGAAAGGACATATGGATGGGACGCGAATACGATTCCCGCGTCATTGGCGGTACGGGTCTGGTTGCCGATCTTGTGCGCCACACGGACATCGCCGGGCAGCCGGGCATCGATGCGGTCATGCCAGTCGGTGTTTTCCAGGTCCTCGATCAGCTTCTCATAGGCTTCAGGATTGTTTACATACCTCCTGTAGAGTTCCCTGGACGCAAGGGCAATATCGTATGGACATGAACGATGCCGCTTGTCATAGTACACCGCTCCGCCGAGATCCACCATGTACTGGCGTATGTTCTCTATGCCCAGAAGCTCAATGATCATATTGATACCGCAGTTGTCGCTCTTCCTTATGGCAAGCTCCGCTGTTTTAAGGACGGTGTATTTTGTCCCGTAGGGTGAGTTCTGGATTATGCCCGTCCCGTATTCAAGATGCTCAGGCTTGTATTCAAGGAGCATGTCAGGATCCACTTCGCCCTCCTCCATCCTGACGTACAGGAGCAGGACCATGGGCAGCTTGGTTGAGCTGGCCGCAATGTATTCTTCCTTGTCATTCACGCCGAAGGACTCGCCTGTGGCCAGGTCTATGAAGGTAACCCCGTACCTGCCGGACTGCCGGCTTACAAAATCCTCCACCATCCTTTTGAGTTCATCCATCCTGCCGCTGGGCGGAAGTGAACCGATGGCAGGAAGGAAGCCGTGGGATTCCGTATATGTGCCTTTCGGCCCAGGCGTGGGGGTAGATGCAGGTTCCGGTGTGGGTGTGGGCGTGGGCACAGGTGTGGATGTTGGTGTGGGTGTAGGTGCAGGTGTAGATGAATTCTGGGTTATGCCGCCGTCGCCATCACCCCTGAAAAAAATGAAATATGCCCCGCCTGCGAACAACAGCAGAATCATAATAAGAATAAATGTCCTTCTTCTTCTGTAAATCCTTTCTCTCCTGAACCGGTAAGATCTCATGCCAAATCCTCTCTCAAACTTATACCGGGTCCTGCCGATAAGGAAAAATCCAACAGGACGTCCGTTAATGCGAAGTATCAATGTTCACGGGCAACCGTTCCAGTCCCGATAAACTATCCCGTTTAAATCTGACGTGCCTGCCTTATGAATGGTTCAGCCTTGCTCCGGACATGTGGAGTAAAGGCTTGCGGCACATGATGTTTTATCGGGCGTTATTACTATTATAATAATGGCAATTTCCATTGTCCACTGCAAGCCTTCGCCGGCATGGCGATAAATCGGTGTCAGCATTGCAATATACGGGCGATGCCCCCGAAGGGAAAAAGCTGAATCGAACGCGGGATATGGTGTATTATATTTCGTGCGGGTTTTTGGGGCGTGGTTCACGGTACGCCATACCGACCGGGGTCTCTGCGGGATCCGGGTATTCTGGCGCATGGACTGGCTGGTCCGCGGGATAGTCTTCCTTATAAATTCAGTCCAAGCATAAGCGGTAAATACTGGCAGTAGCGGCCGAATGCGGCCGAATAATGTTTGACATGGGAAATGGCTTGTGTTAAAATATAACGGCGACCGCACGAAAAAGGGCCCTAAATCGGATTTGGCCGGGTTTTTCATAGCCTGATCCGTCCCTTTGGAGGCGAGATTGGGAGGAGGAGGTGCGCCATAATGTATGCTGTGATTGAAACCGGAGGAAAGCAGTACAGGGTACAGGAAGGGGATACCCTTTTTATAGAGAAACTGTCTGCTGCCGAAGGCGACCAGGTGGTTTTCGACAAGGTTATTGCCGTATCCAAGGATGACAGCCTGAATGTGGGCAATCCCACTGTCAGCGGAGCCACTGTAACCGCGAAGGTTCTTGGACATGGCAAGGGAAAGAAGATTATAGTCTTCAAGTATAAGGCCAAGAAGCATTACAGAAGGAAGCAGGGCCACAGGCAGCCCTACACAAAGGTGCAGATCGAGAAGATCAACGCCTGAGTTCGGACCATGACTAAAGCGACGATTTACCGCTCAAAAAATGGATTGATCAGGGGTTTCAGAATACGGGGACATGCCGGCGCCAGCCGGCAGGGAGATTATGACCTTGTATGCGCAGCCATATCTGCCATCGGTTATACCGCCATAGGGGCGCTGACGGAGCTGTGCGGAATAAAAGATTACAGTGAATCCGACGGCAACCTTGAGATGATGCTTCCCGATAATATTTCCCCAGATGTTTCGGCCAAGGCTGAAACCGTACTTGAAACCCTGGAGATAGGTTTAAAACAGGTTGAAAGGCAGTATTCAAGGCATTTGCGCGTATTGAACGAGGAGGTGTAACCCATGGTAAGAATAAACCTGCAGTTGTTTGCCCACAAGAAAGGAATGGGCAGCACCAAGAACGGCCGTGACAGTGAGTCCAAGAGGCTGGGCGTAAAGCGCGGCGACGGACAGTATGTATCGGCTGGCAGCATTCTCGTAAGGCAGAGAGGTACCAGGATCCATCCCGGTATCAATGTCGGAAAGGGCAGTGACGATACATTGTTCGCCCTCATAGACGGCAAGGTGAAATTCGAAAGGCTTGGCAAGACCAGAAAGAGAGTAAGCGTTTACGCTTAAGATTGACAAAGGTTTTGTGAGGGACGATGAGATCGTCCCTCTTTGTTTAACGGCCGAAAACGCTGCCGAAAAAAGCAAAGGCGGCATTGTGAAGGAAGATTTATGGTGACCCCGGGAGGGTTTGGAATATGTTTATCGATGTGGCTGAGGTTTACCTGAAGGCAGGTGACGGGGGCAACGGCGCCGTTTCCTTCAGAAGAGAGAAATATATACCGAGCGGAGGCCCCGATGGCGGGGATGGCGGAGATGGAGGCAATATCGTATTTAAGGTCGATATGGGCCTCAGGACACTTGTTGACTTCCGGTATAAAAAGAAGTATGTGGCCCGGAACGGTGAAAAGGGCGGCGGCAGGAACTGCAGCGGCCGTTCCGGTGAAGACCTTGTGGTGCGGGTGCCCCTGGGCACATTGGTAAAGGACAGGGAGACCGGCAGGATTATTGCTGACCTGTCCAGTGAAGGCCAGGAGGAGATTATTGTAAGAGGCGGAAAAGGCGGATGGGGAAACCAGCATTTTGCCACCCCCACCCGGCAGGCGCCCAACTTTGCCAAAAGCGGCACACCGGGCGAGGAAAGATGGGTCGTCCTGGAACTGAAGCTTCTTGCCGACGTGGGCCTGATAGGATTCCCCAATGTGGGCAAATCAACTCTGCTTTCGGTGGTTTCGGCTGCAAGGCCCAAGATTGCCGATTATCATTTTACTACCCTTACCCCCAACCTTGGTGTTGTTTCTGTAGGCGAGGGAGCCAGCTTCGTCATGGCGGACATACCCGGACTCATTGAAGGGGCCCACAGGGGCACAGGGCTTGGCCATCAGTTTTTGAGGCATATCGAGCGCACAAGGCTGCTCATCCATATTGTAGACATTTCTGAGGCTGACGGGCGTGACGCCATCAATGACGTGGACGTGATCAACCGTGAACTGGAAATGTACAATGCGGAGCTTGCAAAGAGACCCCAGATTATAGCAGCCAACAAGGTGGACGCCCTGGCTGACGCATCCAGGCTCGAGAGGTTTAACAGCGAGATGGAACGAAGGGGATACCGCGTTTTTGCCATATCTGCAGCCACAAGAAAAGGAGTGGACGAACTGATCCGGTATGCCTATGAAAGACTTAAAGAGATACCTCCGGTCGTCCTGTTTGATCCATCCCACAGGGAAACCGTCGCCGAGGACAGGAAAGAGGAGCCTCCTTTCACGGTAAGGAAGGAAGATGACGTCTTTATCGTGGAGGGCCCCTGGGTGCAGAAAATCCTGGGTTCGGTCAACCTCGACGACTATGAGTCACTGCAATACTTCCAGCGGGCAGTCAAAAACATGGGCGTCATTGAGGAACTGGAGAAAAACGGGATCCAGGAAGGTGACACGGTCCGCATGGGAGAAATAGAATTTGATTTTATACCCTGATAATAAATAATTTAAGAGCGTTTTGGAACGTATAACGGTGAAAACAGAGAAGGAGAAACAGGATTGACAGGAAAACAGAGGAGCTATCTGAGATCGCTTGCAAACAGCATACCGGCTATTTTCCAGGTAGGCAAGAACGGCCTGGAGCCCAACAGTATACGGCAGTTCGACGAGGCGCTGGAGGCCAGGGAACTGGTGAAGGCCAGCGTCATGCGAAACAGTCCGCTGACTGCCCGGGAGGCTGCCGACACACTTGCCGGGGAACTGGGGGCGGAAGTTATCCAGGTGTTGGGCAACCGCTTTGTACTCTACAGGGAATCAAAAAAGAACAAGGTTATCCAGCTTCCGTGACAATTGCCGCTGGCAGGCTTATGCCCGGCAGAACCTGCTTCAGGTCCCATTGTTCAGGCGGACATGCGCGCACATGCTTTCAAGGGGGCATCCTGCGCAGGAAGGCTTCTTGCTGCAATGCTCCTTCGCGTGCCTGTCTATAAGGGCATGATACTCCTTGAACAAAAGGGTATCCGCTTCCAAATGGCTCATTATTTCATCCTGCAGGTCATGGTAGGCGATCCCTGCGTCACACAGCCCAAGCCTGGAAAAGAGCCTGATTGTATAGGCATCGATAACAAATACGGGCTGGTTGTATGCGTACAGCAGCATGTCGTCGACGGTCTCGGGTCCGAGCCCCCACTGCGACAGGAACAGCTTCCGGTCCGGAGGAGGGTTGCCCAGGCAGAACCTCGCGAATAAGTTAAGCTTTTTGGCTTTTTGGTTGTAGTAGCCGCTGGACTTGATATGGTCCGCGATTTCCTCCGGCTCCATGGAGGCAAGGGATTCGGGATCAAGGATGCCGGATGCGGCAAGGCTGACAAGAGCCCGTTCGGCATTATTCCAGTTGGTGTTCTGGGTCAGTATTGCCCCGACGCATATCTCAAACCGTTCCTGCCTGTTAAGTTCCTTGATGGAGTTTTCAGGCACATACAGGCATCTGAAACCGTCACGGTCTTCTTTGAGCAAAGGCCACCAGCCCTGGGGGCCATAAGCTTCATACAGCCTGTCGTATACATCGATGAATCTTCCCATGTCAACTCCCTTATATACCTGTTCTTCCGGGAATTCCGAAGAACGCCTTCCCCTGTGAATGATTCTCGGCTATTGCCGCCTTCACCCGCAAAGCATCAGGATTGACTTGCAGGCCGGATGGACAGTTGCGCCTTGAATACCCGGGTATTATCCTGGCTGCACCCCTCGATATAGACAAGGCCGTCGCGGGAGGCTGCGAGATCCTTGTACATTGTCAGCCTGTCGCCGGGCAGCGCTTCATTAAGATAACTTATCTCAAGGCTTTTAATGCCGTACCTCCTGTGCTCTTCCAGGCTGAAGCAATCCATGATGAAATCGATATATTTCGAACTGTTCAGGTGTTCGTTAATATCAACATCGCTGTAGCCAATAACCCGCTGGTAGGCGATTTCCGGTGCCCCGAATGCCCTGAACCTGCCCAGCCTGCACTCTATGGCCCTGCTTAATGGTTTATAGGGGTAATGGGTCGGAATCGTTTCGGTTTTCTTTATCTCCCTGGCGGCGATATCCATGATAACCCAGGTTGATGCTGCCCGGGCAAGTACGTTACCCGAGGCGTCACGGACCAGGAAGTCCCTGTCGAACTCCAGCCTCCCGGGATGCTGCGGCCATGTTTCGATAATGATGTCCTCTCCCAGTTCGGGCAATCTTTCCATGTCTACCCTTATCCGGGTAAGGACCCAGGTTACGCCATAGTCATTAATAAGGCTGTCTATCCCCACGCCAAGGTTTTCGGCGTGGAGGCTCGCTATATCCTGAAAATAGTTGAACAGCGCGCTGATCTTCAGTTTTTTCTGAAAGTCGATATCTCCCAGCTCAATTTTATACTGCTTTTTATATACCGGAACAGGTTCCGCCATATCAACCCACCTTCCGTCCTGCGTTCAGTTTATAAAGAATTCTACCATGGAAAAAAGCACATGGCAAATAAGCGGGTTACGGATGATTGGTTTATGCGAGGCTGCTCATAATATACGAAAGGACTGCCTGAATGAAAAGCGGTCGCCTGGCGCACTGGCCGGGAATCCTGATATAATGGAACTCAGGTAATACAACAGCAGGTGGGAAAGATGATCTGGTTCGGGCCGGCAGGCAATTCTGACAGTTTTTATGAACAGGGCTACAAACACTCGTGGGAAATACCGCGATGGCTCAGGGATATGGGCCTGAATGCCTATGAGTACCAGTGCGGCAAGGGGGTTCTTCTGAAGGAAGAAACGGCTGCCCGGATAGGGATGGAATGCAGGGAGAACGGTATACGCGCGAGCATCCATGCCCCGTATTATATCAACCTTTCAAGTTCGGAAGAAAAGAAAAGGGAAAGGTCTGTCGGTTATATCCTGGAAACCCTTCGCATCGCAAATGCCATGGGCGCAGGGCGCATCATCATGCACCCCGGCTATGTGAAGGGTTTAAGCAGGGATACTGCGCTTGAAATCGCCAAGGACACATTGATGAACGCCCTTGCCGAAGCGCGGGCGGAAAAACTGGACCATATCACCATATGCCCCGAGGTATTGGGCAAGCACAGCCAACTGGGGAACGTACTTGAGGTTGTGGAGCTCTGCGGTATCGATGAGAGGCTGGTTCCATGCGTTGATTTCGGACATGTCCATGCCCTAACCATGGGCGGCCTGAAATCAAAAAAGGAGTACCCGGACATCCTCAGGTACGTGGGGCAAAAGCTCGGACGGGAACGGATGAAATCCGTCCACATCCATTTCAGCAGGGTTGAGATTGGAAAGGAAGGGGAAAGGAAGCATTGGACCCTTGCGGATACCCAGTATGGGCCTGAATTTTTACCGCTGGCCGAAGCCATCCTGGAACTTGGCATCGAACCCGTCATCATCAGTGAATCAAGGGGGATGATGGCCGAGGATGCACTCGCCTTAAAGAAAATGTATGAATCTGTCGCGGACGAATATGCTTCCGAATAGCCCTGTTGCCATTCATATAGACAGGTTGAATTGAACTGTCCCTGTTGTATACAGCAATAACCGTCCCCGATGTATCATCACCATATAAGCCATGCCAGAAGGGCGCTCAGGATGAGGGGCGCCATCACCAGGATAAGGTTGTCCACCGCGTATTTGAAAGTATCCTTCTTGGTCTGTATTTTGCTGAATTCCCTGAGGTTCCTGAAGACCCGGATCGCAGGAACAAACGTTATAAGGGACAGGACCGGCAGATATCCCAGGACAATTCCTGCAAGGATATCCAGGTAGCATGCGATATAGAGCAGGTAATAAACAATGAGGGCCGGCTTTTTCCCGATATATACCGGGAGTGTATAACGCTTGTTTACAATATCGTCATCGATATCGCATATATTGTTGGCCAGCATGATGCCGGCGATGAGCAGCGTTGTGGGGATAAGGGCCAGGGTTATGGGGATCAGGGCCCTCCAGCTTATTAGGACTGAGAAAAACTCATCGTTCAGGGCAAGGGCTAAAGGCTTTTGACCGGAAATTGAGAAATAGATGACGATGAAAGGCAGCAGATATCCCATTACAAAGCCTGAAAAGATCTCACCCAGCGGGGTCCTTGATATGGGAAGGGGCCCGGCGGAATAAAGTATGCCCGTGAGGAAGCAGGCCATCCCCAGCAGCAGTACTATGATATCGGTGTATAAGAACAGGAGAAGCCCGAAGGCGGCTGCGGCAATAAACAGGACAGTTATGATCAGGACGACCGATCTCTCGCTCATCCCGTAGCGAACGATGGCGTTGTGCATTTCATAGTTGTATCCATGCTTTTTCCTGGCCCGTTTCCAGTCAAGGTAATTGTTGAGGGCCGTTGTAAACATATCGAAGGAAATCATGGAGGCAAAGAAAATCAAAAGAAGGTCGGGCCGAATGCTTCCAAAGTAGTAGCCCGTAAAAACCATGCTCCAGATGAAGGGTGTCACACTTGCAATCTTTGTGTGGATCTCAACAAGCTTTAAAAATGCCTTCATGGCAAACCTCCCCGATCCCGGGATTCCTGTAAGTGCCATCATCAATTATATCATTTCCCGGCACACTAAGAATTAGCAATCCTGACGGAACTGCCAGCTAGTATGCCTGTACCTGCCCGGTGGCCGGAACCTGTGCAGTTTGCATGTCTTCTTGCCCATAAAGGCCAAATAATATAAAATGATGGCGTAATGATGCTCTTTTAGGCAAGGGGGTTCTTATATGATGAAGATAAGAGTGATAAACGGACCCAACCTGAATCTTCTTGGAACCAGAGAACCGCAGATTTATGGAAATACAACCCTTGGGAGCATAGAAAGCATGTTGGGGCACGAAGCCAGGGAATACGGCGTAGAGATCGAATTCTTCCAGTCCAACCATGAAGGGGATCTCATAGATTGCATCCACGAGGCTGCCAGGGAGTGCTGCGATGGGCTCATACTGAATCCGGGAGCATATACCCATTACAGCTATGCCATAAGGGATGCGGTTGCCGCAGCGGGAATACCTACAGTTGAGGTACATCTGTCCAATATACATTCAAGGGAGGACTTCCGGAAAGAGTCTGTCATAGCGCCTGTTTGCCTGGGACAGATAAGCGGACTTGGAGCGGTATCCTATTTGGCGGCCCTTTATGCCCTGGTCAGGAAACTGAGGGGAGCCGGACAATCCGAAAGACCCATGGGCTGACCATGTGATCCCGGAAGGTTATAATTTTTGAAAGAAGGTATTTCATGAGCAACAGGATTGACAGGGTAAGAAAGATCATGGCCGAAAAAGGGATGGACGGCCTTATTGTTACAGGACGCGCCAACACATTCTATCTTTCAGGCTTTACCGGTTCGACATCCTATCTTCTGATTGGCATGCATAAAGCCTGGATAGTGGTGGATTTCCGCTACACCATACAGGCAAGGGGGCAGACAAGCCCTGGCATTGAGGTGGTGGAGCACGACAATACTTTCCTGTCCACCCTGGACAGGATCATTGCCGCTGAGGGCATGGATACCATAGGTTTTGACGGGAATAATCTCAGCTATTCCGAATATGAGCGGTTCAGGGAAAAGCTGCCCCATGCCGGGAAGCTCGAAAATGTCGGCGATGAGCTTGACCTGTTGAGAATCAGGAAGGATGACGCAGAGATAGAAACCATCGCCCAGGCCGTAAGGCTTGGGGATCAGGTTTTTGACAGGATTCTGGGAATAATCAAGCCCGGGATTACTGAGATCGAGCTTGCCGCCGAGATCGAATACCAGATGAGGAAGCTCGGCACGGCAGGTCCGTCATTTGCAACCATAGTGGCTTCAGGGGAGCGCTCGGCCATGTGCCACGCGGCGCCGTCAGAGAACAGGATTAAGCCGGGAGACGCGCTGATTATGGATTTTGGAGTTATTTACCGCAATTATTGCTCTGATATGACGAGAACAATATTTATCGGTGATCCGGGAGAAGAGATGAGAAAGATCTACCGGATCGTGAGCGAAGCCCAGCAGGCCGCGCTGGAAAGCCTCGGCTCGGGCATGAAAGCCCGGGATGCGGACAAGGTGGCAAGGGACATCATAGCCCTGGCAGGTTATGGCGCGCATTTCGGCCATAGCCTGGGCCACGGCGTGGGCATTGAGATACACGAGGAACCCAGGCTGTCCGAGAAGTCGGAGGATATCCTGCTGGACGGCATGGTTTTCTCGGTGGAACCCGGAATCTATGTAGAAGGCCTTGGCGGGGTCCGCATAGAGGATATGGTTGTTCTTGCCGGCGGAAAGCCAAGGAACCTGACGGGCAGCACCAAGGAGATGATCATACTGTAATAAGTCTTGCATATCCCGTACATTTGATTTAATATAAAATGGAAAATTGCGAGAGGAAGGTTTCAGAGCATGATAGTAGCAGGTGATTTTAAAAACGGTGTTACATTTGAGATGGACGGGCAGGTATGGCAGGTGGTGGAATTCCAGCACATCAAGCCCGGGAAGGGCGCTGCCTTTGTAAGGACGAAGATCAAGAACGTGATCTCAGGCGGAGTGATAGAGCGTTCCTTCAGCCCTACCGACAAGTTTGAGCGTGCCCAGATCGAAAGACGCGATATGGAATACCTCTACAATGATGGAGATCTTGCATACTTTATGGACGTTGAAACCTATGAGCAATTGCCCATAAACCTCTCCCAAGTTCAGGATGCTCTTACATTCGTGAAGGAGAACATGGTCTGCAAGATTCTCTCATACAAAGGAAACGTATTTGGCATTGAGCCCCCCATGTTTGTCGAACTGGAGGTAACCCATACCGAGCCCGGGTTCAAGGGAGATACGGCCACCGGCGCCACCAAGCCGGCTACCGTTGAAACCGGAGCCCAGGTGAAAGTTCCCCTGTTTGTAAATACGGGCGACAAGATACGGATTGACACAAGAACAGGAGAATACCTCGAACGGGTCTGATATGGAATGATTCGGAAGGAGAGCCGAAAGGCTCTCTTTTTTCATGCCTGCATAAAATAAGGAATTCATCCAATACTATGAATGATGATATTCTGACAGCTTGCATGAAAGGAGGCAAATAACTTGAAAGCAACCGGCATTGTTAGGAGAATAGACGATCTGGGCCGGGTAGTCATACCAAAAGAGATCAGACGCACACTGAGAATCAGAGAAGGAGATCCTCTGGAAATCTACACCGACCGGGAAGGAGAAGTCATACTGAAAAAGTACTCGCCCATAGGAGAATTGAGTGATTTTGCCGAAGCCTATGCGGAATCCCTTCATAATACAAGCGGCCATATTATCGCGGTTGCCGACCGTGACTCCATCATAGCCGTATCGGGAGGTTCCAGGAAGGACCTGCTTGAAAAACCCCTCAGTCCGGATATCGAGAAAATCATTGAAAACAGGGACACCTTTGTGGCAAATACAGCCGATGGCGGAAAGGTTCCGGTAATCACCGACGAAAAAGGAAACGCCAAATACACCTGCCATGTCATTTCTCCCATCATATCGGAGGGGGATGCCATAGGCGCAGTATTGATGCTGTCAGCCGATCCAAAGGTTAAAATGGGCGAGGTTGAAACGAAGCTTGTCCAGTCGGCCGCCAACTTCCTTGGCCGTCATCTGGAGCAGTGATCAGCATGAGATGAAGCACCGGACGCAGCAAAACCGGTTACTGCCGGGGCCGATGCAGAACACAATATACAAAGAACCCTTATCCGATAAGAAAAAAGGAGTTGTCACAGGACAACTCCTTTAAATATCCTCACAGCTTTCCCATGCGCCGGCTGATGGTGCGGGCTGCGGATACACCGCTGGCAGCCGCCTGGGAAAGGCCCCTGGTGATGCCTGCCCCGTCACCCACAGCAAAGAAGTTGGGCAGCCTGGTTTCCAGTTCATTGCTCAACTGGAGCCTTGCACTGTAGAACTTGACCTCAACGCCGTACAGGAGGGTGTCATAGTTGGCCGTTCCCGGAGCAATCCTGTCAAGGGCCATTATCATTTCAATGATATTGTCCAGGTGGCGCTTGGTCAGCACCAGGCTCAGGTCTCCCGGGGTAGCCTTGAGGGTGGGCCTGGTGAAACTCTGGGACAGGCGGTGCTCATTGGTCCGTTTCCCCTTTATCAGGTCTCCGAACCTTTGCACGATAACGCCGCCGCCCAGCATGTTGGACAATGAGGCAATGCGCTTTCCGTACTGATAGGGCTCGTTAAAGGGTTCGGTGAACCGGTTGCTGACAAGCAGGGCAAAATTGGTGTTTTCGCTTCTCAGGGCCGGATCGGTGTAGCTATGGCCGTTCACGGTAATGATGCCGTCCACGTTTTCAGTCACCACATGGCCGTAGGGGTTCATGCAGAAGGTTCTCACCAGGTCGCCGTACTGCTTGGTCCTGTACAGGAATTTTGCTTCATAGACGATGTCCGTGATCCCCTCAAAGACCCTGGCCGGCAGTTCCACACGCACGCCGATGTCAACCTGGTTGTTGATAAGCTGCAGGCCCAGCTTTCTGCACTGGTTGGCAAACCATTCGGCTCCGGCTCTCCCGGGAGCGGCTATCAGGAAGCGGCATTCAGCGCTCCGGCCGTCTTCGAGGGTAACCCTGTAGCCATCCTCCACGGTCTCAATATCATTCACCGGGGCGTTGCACACCAGCTCCAGCCGCTGGTTGAGATAGTCATAGAGCCGGGTCAGGATGACCAGGTTGTTCTCGGTGCCCAGGTGCTTTACGGCGGCATCAAGAAGGTGCAGATCATGGGACAGCGCTTTGCGGGCTATCTCCCTGGCCTCCGCGCTGTCGGTTGAATAACGCTTCAGGGTGGCTCCGAACTTGACATTGATGCTGTCTACATACTCAATAAGTTCCATGATGGCATCGCTGTTCATGTAGTCCGAAAGCCAGCCGCCGAACAGGGTGGTAAAATTGTATTTGCCATCGGAAAAGGCGCCTGCACCGCCGAACCCGCTCATGATGGCGCAGGATGGGCAATTGATGCAGGTTTGGGTCTTCTTACGGACAATGGGGCAACATCGATGATATATATCGTTGCCCTGTTCCAGCATGAGGATATCCATTCCGGGGCAGAGCCGTTCAAGCTCATAACCGGCAAAGATCCCCGCTGTGCCGCAGCCTATTATGATCACATCGTATCTGCTTTTTTTCATGAATAAACAATTCCTTTCAGACCATGGGTCAATAACGCCATTACATTCTACCATTCCTGCCGGGCTGTCACAAGGGTCGTACACAGGATGTGCCGGCAGTTTGGTCTTTATTATTGGAGGGGCTGATGTTATACTGGAATGATCAAAGATATAACCGGGAAACAGCGCCTTATCCGAACAGATGTTTGAATCTGGGCAGCGTTTTATATATAATACCGGTTAGGGGTGTTCATCCATCCACATCAACACGGAGGTAGCGCAATGATTCTGGAGAACCTTAACCAGCAGCAGAGAGAGGCGGTTCTGCATACCGAAGGACCGCTTTTGGTCCTTGCGGGAGCCGGATCAGGGAAAACCCGGGTACTGACCCACAGGATAGCCTATCTTGTGGGAGAGATGGGAGTCCGCCCCTGGAACATACTTGCCATCACCTTCACCAACAAGGCAGCCCGTGAGATGAAGGAAAGGCTCGAAAAGCTCATTGGGTCCGATGTTAACGACCTGTGGGTGGGAACCTTCCATGCCTGCTGCGTAAGGATACTTCGGCGGGAGATAGAGAGGCTGGGTTTTGACAGGAGCTTTGTCATCTATGATACCGATGACCAGCAGACCCTTATCAAGAGCTGCCTGGAGCAGCTAAACTTCAACGAGAAAAACTTTCCCCCAAGTTCGGTGCTCCATACGATTGGCCGTGCCAAGGATGAGCTTATAAGCCCTTCCCAGTTTCAACGGATGTATGCATCGGACTATCGCCTTGGGAAGATAGCACGGATCTACGAGTTGTACCAGCAGAAGCTCAAGGCCAATAACGCGCTGGATTTCGACGATATAATCCTTTTTACCATAAAGATATTTTCCGAGTTTCCAGAGGTGCTGGACTACTACGCCTGGAAATTCCGCTATATCCATGTGGATGAATACCAGGATACCAACACGGCGCAGTACATGCTGGTCAGGATGCTGGCCTCGGCCCATGGAAACATCTGCGTTGTGGGCGATGACGACCAGATGATCTATGGCTGGAGAGGCGCCAACCTGCGAAATATCCTGGATTTTGAGAAGGATTTCGAGCCATGCCGGGTCATAAAACTGGAGCAGAACTACCGGTCCACCAAGAACATCCTCGAGGCTGCCAACCATGTGATCCAAAACAACACCGGCAGGAAGCAGAAGAGACTCTGGACTGAAAATCCGCAGGGAAGCCTGGTAAACCGTTATGAAGCCGCGGACGAACGGGATGAGGCCTATTACATAGCCGATACCATACAATCCCTGAGGGCATCAGGCAGGAGCTATAGTGATTTTGCCCTTCTTTACAGGATCAATGCCCAGTCCCGCGTATTTGAGGAAGCTTTCATGAAGCTGGGAATACCCTATAAGATTTACGGCGGTCTGAAGTTCTATGCCCGCAAGGAAATCAAGGACGTTATAGCCTGGCTTCGCGTGATCCAGAACCCTGATGACGATATCAGCTTCCTCAGGGCTGTCAATGTTCCAAAGCGGGGAATCGGTAAAACCACGCTGGACAGAATCGAGCTTCAGGCTTCCCGCCAGGGTGTGAGCATGTACCGGATAGCCTCCAATGCGGGGGACTATCCGGAGCTTGAGAGGGCTTCGCGAAACCTGCTGGACTTCTGCAGGTTCATCGAGGAAATGAAGGCCAAATCCCGCGAGGAAGAACTGGTTGAGTTCATCGAGCTCCTTTTGGACAGGAGCGGCATTATCAGGGAACTTGAAAAGGAGCAGACTGATGAGGCGATGACCCGTATAGAAAATATAAAGGAGTTTATATCGGTGGCGCGGGAGTTTGCGCTTTATGCCGAAGAAACCCCTACCCTGGAGGATTTCCTGGCCCATGTCTCACTGGTGGCAGATATTGATGACACCGAGGAGGTTGGTGACAGGGTGGTCCTCATGACGCTCCACAGTGCGAAAGGCCTGGAATTTCCTGTCGTGTTCATCCCTGGCATGGAAGAGGGGGTTTTCCCCAGTTACCAGTCCCTCATGGAGGAGGACCGGATTGAAGAGGAGAGGCGGCTTTGCTATGTGGGCATCACCCGTGCCCGGGAAGACATATACCTGACAAACGCCAGGTGCCGCATGCTTTTCGGGAGCACATCCTATAACCGTGTATCCCGGTTTGTGGAAGAAATTCCGGCTTCCCTCACAAAAGGCAGCATCCAGTATACCGAATGGCAAAAAGCCCCCGCTAAAAGCTGGCCTGACAACCAGTCCAAAACGGTGGACCTGAGCGACCTGAAAAGCAGGATAAGGGCGTTCAACAGGGTTTCCCAGGGGGATGCCGAAAGCGTGAATGTGGGCGACCGGGTGATACACAAGAAGTTCGGAACCGGCACAGTGGTAAAGAAGGTTCCTGAAAGCGGCGATTTCCGCCTGGACATTGAATTTGACGATTATGGGCTGAAAAGGCTTATGGAAAGCTTCGCCCGGCTTAAGAAGATAGATTAGGAAAGGAGATCCCATGATCCAAGCCATAGTATTCGACATGGACGGCGTGATTATTGACAGCGAACCTGTCCAATGCCAGATCGCGATTGATGTATTGAGAAGCTTTGGAGGAGAACCCCGGGAGCATGAATTATACGAGTTTATAGGCGTTACTAACCGGGCCATGTGGTCAACACTGAAGGAAAGACATAACCTGGACGCAACATTGGAAGAGATCCTGGAAAGGCACCAGGAATACAAGAAAAGGTACTTTTTCGATGCGCGTCTTGAACCCATCGACGGAATCGGGGAACTGGTCAGGAATGCAGCCGGACGCGGCCTGAAGATAGCGCTGGCCACATCGTCCCCAAGGTTCCTCGCGGAGCATATACTGGAAAGTACCGGGCTGATGCCGTTTTTTAATGCTGTGGTCACAGCCGACGACATCACCCGGAGCAAGCCCGACCCGGAGATATACCTGAAAGCGGCGGATCTTTTAGGGATCGACCCCGCGTTCTGTGTCGCCGTAGAGGATGCGGAACTTGGCATCAAGGCCGCCAGGGATGCCGGGATGCGGGTTATTGCTTTCCTCAACCCGAATTCGGGAAAGCAGGATGTCAGCAACGCGGATTTTGTGGTATCATCAATACGGGATATTGATCTGGACAAGCTGGATTTCTGATCCAGCGGCGCAGCATGTCCTTCCCGCAATGATACCCGTTTGGCTGAACTGAAAGGTATGGCGAGCCATGGACGATCGGAATAAATCAAAGATGGATTATGATGACCTGAATAGACTCCTTGATGAGATGGACAGCGTTTTAAGACGCAATCCGCTGGGCAGGCTTGGCAGCGTTTACGATGATATTTACAGCAGGCACAGGACGCCGGTAATGGATGACAGCGGACAGCCCGGACAGGACCAGGAACCCCCGGTGGAATACGGTACCGGGGACGGGGCGCCAGGGGACGGGGAGATTGAGGATACCGCCCCCCGGAAAAGCCTTGATGAGCTCATGGCTGAATTGAACGGGCTGGTCGGCCTGCAGAAGGTCAAGGATGATGTAAAGTCCCTGACCAATATGGTAAAGATAATGAAGATGCGCCAGGAGAGAGGCCTGCCAACGGTGGACATGTCCCTGCACCTTGTTTTCACCGGAAACCCCGGGACCGGCAAAACGACGGTTGCCCGTCTTCTTGCCGGTATTTACCGCGAGATCGGCGTACTGTCCAAGGGACACCTGGTGGAGGTGGACCGTTCGCGGCTGGTGGCCAAGTACGTCGGGCAAACGGCTCCCCAGGTGATGGAGGTTGTAAAGGAAGCCCTGGGCGGGGTGCTTTTCATCGATGAAGCATACTCACTGGTATCCCGCAGGAGCGAGAACGATTTCGGATACGAGGCCGTGGATACCCTTATCAAGGCCATGGAGGACCACAGGGATGACCTTATAGTCATCGTGGCAGGGTACCCCGACAAAATGGAAGAATTCCTCGACTCCAATCCGGGACTCCAGTCCCGCTTCAACAAGTATATCAATTTCGACGATTATTCTCCTGAAGAACTCATGGCCATATTCGACAGGATGTGCGAGAAGAACGGGTATAAGGCTACCGACGAGGCCAGGGAGAAAGTGAGCAGCATGCTGAAAACCCTCTACGAGTCGCGAAGCGACAGCTTCGCCAACGCCAGGACTGTCCGCAACCTGTTTGAAAAGCTGCTGACCATACACGCCGACAGGATTGCCGGCAGGGAAAACGTGACCGACGAGGAACTGGTGACCATTATGCCCGAAGACGTGGACAAAATCGATTTGGATGAGATGATGCGGTAGATCTTGTCCATGCCATTGCGGGCGGAACAAATCCCATAATGTCATTGCGAGCCCGTCGGAAACGGGCGTGGCAATCTCAAAAATAGATGTAAGAGGTTGGATACTTTTAGCCCGTCTTCACAGCCATTCTTGCATTCCAACCTCCAAACATCCGGTTGTTTTTTCCCGCTCGATCCGTGCATTTCGCATACAACTTCATCTGCTCCTGCGGAGTCAGTCGAGGCTGAACAGCACGTCTTTACTTAAGTCTTTGCGGATCTTTATGTGTTAATGCTGGAATGCTCCGCCGAGATTGCCGCGCTTCTCCCGCTTTGGAAATCATATCTCCAACCTCTGACCTCCGACCTCCAACCTGTAATCTCCAACCTTTAAGCTCCAACCCCCAACTTCTAACCTCCAACTTCTCACATCTGACCTCCGCTTTGTTATTTCCCTTGAATCAGCCAATAATGCTAAAACCTCGTCCAGGCGCATATAATTATCGTACGCGGCTTGCTGGACGTTTCCCGGACAACATTTCAGGAAAGCCTGCGCATACCGGCGGAACGCGGCGGCCCGCTCGCTTTTTACAAATGAAGAGAAACGGAGGATACGCATGGATAACACATCGGAGATAAAGGTGGGAGATCACAGACTTAGAGCCTTTCTTGCCTGGTTCGGAAAGATCACCCTTTTCCAGTTGGCCCAAATCGTTCTATGCTTTCTGTTTGCGAGGGCCAGCCTGTTCGAAGTCCTGAGGCCCTTTGGTCTGTCCCTGTACTGTGCCGCCATGTTTACAGGACCGGCGAAGGTACTGGCTGCCGTTTCAATACTGATAGGAAACCTCATCTATTCCGGTCCCTACGAGGCGATCCGCCAATTGGCTGCCGTTTTGCTGTTTGAACTGGCCATACACTTCCAGAGGCTCAACGGCAATGCAAGGCCCACGCCCCTGAATCGCGCGGCGACCCTGGGTCTGGCTGTTCTTGTTACCGGGCTTGTTAAAGGCGTTGTGCAGGGGTTCCATGTGTATGACCTTGTTGCTTCACTGCTATGCTCCGCCATTGCATTTTCGGCTTCAGTGCTTATACAGCCTGCACTGGCGCAGAAGGAAGACATGAAGCCGGGCCAGTATGCCCGCAGCGGCTGGCTGACGGCAGCCAAGGCCATATTATTCTGCCTGATTGTCATAAGCCTGAGAGACCTGTATATAAGCGAACTTGATCTTAGCAGCGTCATGGCCGGCCTGCTTGTCCTTGCCTTCGCACGCAGCAAAGGAAGCGCCTGCGGCGCCTGCCTGGGCGCCTGCGTGGGGCTTTTGCTGACCCTGTACCGGGTTCCCGGTTCCCTGGAACTGCCTGGCTTGTATGCCCTGGCCGGCGCAGCAGCCGGGCTTCCGCTGAAAAAGAGGGTTTTCGCGGTAAGCCTCTGGACGGCGGTAATCCTCTTTTTCACCGGGCTATCCATATTGAACGGCGATATGATCACGGGATATTACAGCGTCATGGTTTCGGGCGTCCTGTTCGTATTCATCCCGCCAAAAGCACTGGGGTATATTTCTGAATACCTGGCAGGTCCTGTGGCCCGGAAGGCCATGGAGGACGAAGCCGGAAGGCGGGCAGCCCTGGAAGCCGCAGACAGGCTTTATATACTGGGCAAGGCTATTTCAAGGGTTTCCAGAAGCCTCCGGGAGTTTATAAACGATGAAACCGATGATGAACAGACCATGGCCGAATCTGTCATGGAAATCGTGGCCGACAGGGTCTGCAGGCGATGTCCCCTGTGCGAGAGATGCTGGGGGACCAACTTTATCAGGACATATAAGCTTGTGGAGAAGGCCCTGTCAGATCTGAAAACTGACGAGACAGGGCTTTTGGAGATACCCGTGTGGTTCCGCAACGCCTGCACAAAAAATGAAAAGTTTATCGAGAGCCTGGGCATAGCCTTTACCGTATATAAAACCGAGAGACTCTGGCAGGCCAGGCTCAATGAGGCGCGGGAGCATATTGCCGAGCAGGCAGGCATCATTTCCGGCAATATCATGAGTATTGCCAGATCCATCGCGGAACGCAGGAGCCGGGATTATGAAATTGAGGAAAGCTTTCTTGAAACCGCCGCCGGCCTGGGCATACCTGTAGCGGATATCAGGATCGGCCCGGACAGCGGTTCCGGGATCTCGGCAGACCTCGTCTGCGAGGGAATCCACAGGATTGACATGGACCTCCTGGACAGCACGGTACGGTCATTCCTGGGAAGCCAGATGGTAAGGGTGGGAGAGATGAGGCGGGATATCATGGGATACTCGGTCCTCAGGTATATGAAGAAGCCAAGGTTCCGGACAATAACCGGCGTGGCCCGGCTATCGAAGGAGGATTCATCCATATCCGGGGACAGTTTTACCTTCTTCATCAACGGGTACGGTTTCCACATCAGCGCCATCAGCGACGGCGCGGGCAGCGGAAGCAAGGCCGAGCGGTACAGCAAGAACACCATCCAGATGCTGGAGTACCTGATGGACGAAGGGGTGGATATGGCTTTTGCAATACAGCTTATAAAGATGTACCTTGGAATCAGGGGTGACAGGGAATCGATCGCCACGCTGGATGCATGTTCCATCAGTCTTATGGACGGAAGCCTGAGATTCTTCAAACTGGGAGCGCCGCCATCGTATATAAGGACTATTGCGGGGGTCAGCGAAATCTCCTGCCCCGGTCCCGATTCGGAAGCGGACGAAGCCGGCGAAAACGCAGCCCATGGAATTACCGAAGGTGATTTTGTAATAATGGTGTCGGACGGTGTCTACCATGCATTCAGTAATGACGGTCAGCCGACCCTGCAGAAGTTTATAGAGGCCATGGATACTATCAATCCCCAGCAGATGGCCGATATAATACTGACTGAAGCAACACTGAGGGGCAAGGGCGCACGGGACGACATGACGGTGCTGGTGACACGCCTATGGTGAGCCGGTGCGGGAAAGATACATCTCGCCCACCATGTGGATATCCCCGGCTCCCATGGTTATAACCAGATCGCCGGTCTGGGCGTTTTCTTCTATGAAACGGACGATATCGCCGAAGTCCGAGATGTATACTGCATTACCCGTATTCCTGTTGATGCCTTCGGTTATGGTACGGGAGTTGATAAGCCCGTTATCCTTTTCCCTGGCCGCATAGATATCGGTTACCACCACTGTGTCCGCAAGGGCGAAAGCGCGTGAAAAGTCGTCAAGAAGCTCATAGGACCTGGTATAGGTATGCGGCTGGAAGATACAGATTAAGTGGCCAGCCGCAAGGGCCCGGGCGGCTCTCAGCGTAGCCTGTATCTCGGTTGGATGATGGGCGTAGTCGTCCATTACCCGGATGCCGTTTTTCATGCCCTTGTCTTCGAGCCTTCTGTGGGTTCCCCTGTAGCCTTCCAGACCTTTTATGATTGATGTCCGCGCGACGCCAAGGGCATGGCAGGCGGCTATGCATGCCAGTGAATTGGAAACATTGTGCAGACCGGGTACCTGCAGCTTCACCCGTCCCCAGGAGGATTTCTTATGGAAAACCGTAAAGCCGGCGCACCCGTCTTCGAAGGAGATATCCTCGCATGTCCAGTCTGCGTCCGGGGAGTTCAGCCCGTAGCTTACAAAAGGCCTGGTCAGGGATTTGGACAAAAGGCGGGTCTGGGGATCATCATAATTCAGGACAATTATACCCGGTTCTCTTACGTTGGAAAGGAAGGACTGGAATGAGGACCGGATATGGTCAATATCCCTGAAATAGTCCAGATGGTCGGCTTCAATATTCAGGACCACAGCGAGCGTAGGCCTGATTTTCAGGAAACTGTCCTTGTATTCGCAGGCTTCGGCTATAAACCATGAACTGCTGCCTATCCTTGTATTGCCCCCGATGGCGTCAAGCATTCCTCCCACATGAACGGTGGGATCAAGCCCGCCCTCCAGCATGACCTGCGATATCATGGAGGTGGTGGTGGTCTTTCCATGGGTTCCTGAAACAGCTATGCAATGCTGGAAATGGTCCATGATCACGCCTAAAAGTTCAGCCCTTTCCATTACGGGAATTCCCCTGTTTCTGGCTTCCGCCAGCTCCGGGTTATCCTGCGGAATGGCGGCTGAATAGACCACCAGGTCCTGGTTTGTGATGTTCGAGGCGTCGTGGGACGGAAAGACGACAGCGCCCATATTCCTGAGCATTTCTGTTATATCTGATTCACGGATATCAGATCCTGTGATCTTTATCCCCTTATGCATCAATATTTCAGCCAGGCCGCTCATGCTGATGCCGCCAATGCCCACCATATGGACGGTAATATTTCCCGGCGTAAAAGAAATGCGGTTTTTCATTAAGTACACGCTCCAGTGCATATATGCCAGATAGATTATATATCAGCGGACAGGACGGACACAAGGTCCCCCAGGGGAAGTATTCCATGGAACAGGAAAATATATGCAATAATTTCTTTAAAATTTATAAATAAGAAGGATATTTGAAATTTATGCCGAAATATTGTATTATTATTATACCAAATCTACATGTATTTAACGGAAGGTGGGCTGCTAAAAATGGAGATAACGGATATCAGGATCCGCAAGGTGGAAGCAGAAGGTAAAATGAAGGCTGTAGTGTCGGTTACTTTCGATAACGAGTTTGTTGTACATGACATCAAGATTATTGAAAGTCAGAACGGCCTGTTTATTGCAATGCCGAGCCGCAAGACCCCTGCTGGAGAATTCAGGGACATCGCGCATCCGATCAACGCGGATGCCAGGAACAAAGTCCAGAATGCCATTCTGGAGAAATACCAGTCGATGCTTGCAGAAGAAGAAGCGGCCGGGGCGCTTGCCAGCATCGAGTAACACCAATACAACACATTTTTATGGCACTTATATAATAAGTGCCTTATTTATTTTCCGCCTGATTATCACTATGGACAATTGAAAACAACCGGCGAATATGAAACAATAATTGATGGAAGCGCCACTGAAAGGAGCAATTTTATGCAAAATCTGATTACGGTTATACTTGCGGCAGGGGCTGGTACGAGGATGAAATCCGACATTGCCAAGGTTCTGCATAAAATATGCGGGCAGACCCTGTTGTCTTATGTTGCTGACGCGGCAAAAAAGGCCGGGTCCGGCGAGATCATAGCGGTAATCGGACATCAGGCCGACCAGGTGAGGGAATCGGTTAAGGACGTTACATTTGTCCTGCAGGAGGAGCAGTTGGGAACCGGTCATGCGGTGATGCAGGCGCGTCCCTTCCTGGAAGGAAAAACCGGAACGGTGCTGGTCCTTTACGGAGATACGCCCCTTATAACTGCCGAAACATTAGGGAAGGCCTATGAAACACATCTGAGGGACAGGAACCAGGTTACTGTCATTACTGCCCGTGTCAGTGATACAACCGGCTATGGCAGGATAATCAGGGACGGGGAAGGAAGGATCAGTTCCATCGTGGAGCATAAGGATGCCACGGATGAGCAGAGGGCAATTAATGAGATCAACTCGGGCATGTACTTCTTTGAAGTACCCGCGCTGCTCAGGGCTCTGGAAGGGCTGAAAAACGACAACAGCCAGGGCGAGTACTATCTTACCGACACCATTGAAGCTATACTTTCCGATAATGGCTCGGCAGGGGCGTACCTTGTCGATGACAGCAGCGAGATCCTGGGGATTAACGACCGCATCCAGCTTGCCGAAGCTGAAAAGATCATGAGGAACAGGATCATACATGAGCATATGAGGAACGGGGTTACCTTTATTCTACCCGAAACATCGGTAATCGGGCCCAATGTGAAAATAGGCAGGGATACCGTAATATATCCGGGAACACTGCTTGAAGGCAGCACGCGCATAGGCGAACGGTGCATCGTCGGCCCCTATTCGCGCGTTTTGGATTCGGTGGTCTGCGATGATGTACATATCATGAATTCAGTTATCCTGGAATCCGAGATAGGATCGAAGACCAAGGTTGGTCCCTTTGCCTATATGCGGCCCGGCTGCAGGATAGGGAGCAATGTAAAGATTGGTGATTTTGTTGAGGTAAAGAAATCCGAGATAGGGGACAATACAAAGGTGTCCCATCTTACCTATATCGGGGACGCGCTTGTAGGGAAAAATGTCAACATGGGATGCGGTGTTGTGGTGGTCAACTATGATGGCGTGAAGAAGCACCAGACCGTGGTGGGCGACTATGCGTTTGTGGGATGCAATGTCAACCTGGTTTCGCCGGTGGAGGTGAAGCCCCATTCGTATATTGCTGCCGGATCGACTATTACCGACGAGGTGCCCGAGTATTCCCTGGCCATAGCGCGCAGCCGCCAGACCATAATCAGTGACTGGGTGAAACGGAAGGGACTGAATAAAAAAAGTAAAGATTGATTCTGGAGGTCTTGCTCGACATGAATGTTCACGGTAAGGATATTAAAATCTTTGCAGGAAACTCAAATCTCGAACTGGCTGAAGAGATTGCCCAAAAGATCGGCCTGCCCCTGGGAGAAGCAGTGGTAGGCCGCTTCAGCGATGGGGAAACAGCGATCAGCATCAACGAACCAGTGAGGGGCTCCGATGTTTTTATCATCCAGTCCACCAGCACACCGGTAAACGAGAACCTTGTGGAACTGCTGATCCTGACCGATGCGCTGAGACGCGCCTCAGCCGGAAGGATCACGGCGGTTATGCCATATTTCGGCTATGCCCGGCAGGACCGTAAAGCCAAGGCAAGGGACCCCATATCGGCGAAACTGGTGGCCAACCTGATCACCACAGCGGGAGCCGACAGGGTGCTGACCATGGATTTTCATGTTCCGCAGCTGCAGGGATTCTTTGATATCCCCGTTGACCATCTTCAGGGTTTTCCCATCCTGGCCAGGTATTTCTGGGAGAAGTTCAAAGGCAAGGTTGACGATGTTGTGGTTGTTTCGCCCGACGTAGGCAGCGTGACAAGGTCGAGGAAATTCGCAGAAAGTCTTGATGTGCCCATGGCCATTATCGACAAGAGGCGTCCCAAGGCCAATGTCTGCGAGATCATGAACATCATCGGCGACGTCAGGGGTAAACGCTGCGTTCTGGTGGATGACCTGATAGATACCGCCGGAACCGTCGTCACCGCGGCCAATGCCCTTACCGACATGGGCGCTGCCGAGGTCTATGCCTGCTGCACCCACCCGGTTCTCTCCGGACCTGCCATTGAGAGGATCAGAGCTTCGGCCATCAAGGAAATGGTTGCCCTGAACACCATCCAGGTTCCCAGGGAGAAAAGGATCGAAAAGATAACAATCCTTTCGGTGGCCGATATTTTCGCCGAAGCCATTGAAAGGATATACGGCGACATATCAATTTCCACGATTTTCACACAGCAATAGGGGAGTAAGCCATGCATATCATAGCAGGTCTTGGTAACCCGGGGACCAGATACCATATGACCAGGCATAATGTCGGGTTTGACACCATTGATTTTTTAGCCGCCCAGTACCGGATGACCAATTTCAAATCCAGGCACAAAGCCCTGATAGCCGAGGGTATGATTCAGGGCAGGAAGGTCATGCTGGTAAAACCTCAGACTTACATGAACAACAGCGGCGAATCGCTGGCCGGGATACTCAGTTGGTACAAGGCAGATCCGGCTCAGCTCATCGTTATCTATGACGATATTGATCTGGATCCGGGCAAACTAAGGATAAGGCAGAAAGGCGGCCCCGGAACCCATAACGGCATGCGTTCCATTATCAGCCATCTTGGAACCGAGGATTTTCCCAGGGTCAGGATTGGGATAGGCAAACCCAATACGGAAATGGATCTGGCGGACTTCGTACTGAGCAGATTCACGCCGGAGGAAAGAAACCTGGTCAATGAGGCCATTGAGAGGGCAGCACTTGCGGTGGCGACCATGATCTGCGCTTCGGTAGAGGTGGCTATGGGGAAATATAACGGATGAAACAGATGTATTTACCGAACTCTATTCTGGCATCATCATCCCGTCTTAAAGCATTAACAGGCAAGATCCGGCCTGGCGCCGAACTGGTGGCGTCAGGGGTGTCAGAGTCCCAAAAACGGCACCTGGCCTGGTGGACAGCCCGCGAGTCCGGCATGAAAGGGATTTATGCGGCCTGGAACGAGATGCAGGCCAGGCAGGCCTTCATGGACCTGTCCTGGCTTACAGGTGATCGGGCCGTTTATCTTCCCGGCCGCGAGATCATGCTCTATGATGTGGAGGCCAGGAGCTTTGAACAGACATATGACAGGATAACAACCCTGGTCAGGATCCTGAAGGGTGACTACGATTTTGTGGTGACCTCGGCCGAAGCGCTCATGCACCGGCTTATGCCGCCCCGGGAACTGGCCCGCTGCCGCCTGGAACTTCGGACAGGAGGACAGGCAGGGATTGAGGACCTGGAAGAAAAGCTCCTGGAAATGGGTTATGAGCGTGTTGACAAGGTTGAGGGCAAGGCCCAGTATGCCGTAAGAGGCGGCATAATGGATGTATTCCCCATCAACGCCGATATGCCCTGTCGTGTTGAATTCTTCGATATAGAAATTGATTCCATTCGCGTCTTCTCCCCTGAAACCCAGCGTTCTGTCCAGGCAATTGAGCAGATGGAGATCTATCCGGCCAGGGAGATCATCTATACCCGCGGACAGATACCAGCCATAACCCGGCGTATCCGGGAAGCCCTGGATAAGGCTCTTGGAAAGGTCGCCCGGGATATAAGGCCGCTTCTGGAGAAAAACATCGGCCGGTACATGGAAAAACTGCAGGACAGCCACTATTTCACCGGGATTGACAAGTTTATACCGTTTATCCTGAAAGACAGCGCCGATCTTTTTGAATATACCGGGGAAGGGCATCTGCTGTTTTTCGAGGAGCCTGCAAGGACCCGAGAGAGGATGGAAAACCTGCAGGAAGAACTCCGTGGCCTTTGCGATGTGCTTACTGAAAAGGGCATGATACTGGGTGAAACCTACGGGCTGCTCTTTGAAGCCGAAACCGTTCTCCGCTCGGCATTGAGGCATCCGGTTATGACCCTTTCGTCCCTTGAAGATTCGGAAACCCTTACACCGAACCCTACAACTGTAATTAATATCAATGGGTCCAGCATAAGCCCCTATATCGGGAAGCTGGACCTGCTGTTCGACGATTTAAGAAAATGGGCTGACCAGGGATACAAGGTATTCATACTGGTTTCCCGGGAGGACAGGATCGGGCGGTTACTGGATGAACTGCGCGAGAAAGGGATAACGGCGGCGGATGCCGGGCATTTCACAGCCTGGCCCCGGGGATATGCCGTACTGGTGGGCTTCGGCTGCCTCCACAGCGGCTTTGTCTACCGCGATGAAAAACTCGTGGTGGTGACCGAGAGCGATATTTCGGCCAGGAGCATGAAAAAGGCGCGAAGGAGAACCATCGGCCGCGGAAGACGCATTGAAACCTATACCGATCTCAAGCCGGGGGATTATGTGGTGCACCAGGTCCATGGCATAGGCATCTACCAGGGCATCGAACAGCTGACGGTGGAAGGGCTCAGGCGCGACTACCTGAAGATATCCTACAGGGATGGCGGCACTCTTTTCATCCCCACTACCAATATGGACCTGATTCAGAAGTATGTGGGTTCCGAAGGCCGTGAACCGCGGCTGAACAAGCTGGGCGGGACCGAATGGGCAAGGACAAAGAAACGGGTCAGGGAATCCCTGAAGGAACTGGCAATCTCACTGATCAGGCTCCAGGCCGAAAGAAAGAGCATGAAGGGTTATGCCTTCTCTTCCGATACTGTCTGGCAGAGGCAGTTTGAGGAGGCATTCGAATATGAGGAAACACCCGATCAGCTCAAATGTATTGAAGAGATAAAGCGTGACATGGAATCCGATGTGATCATGGACCGTCTGTTGTGCGGGGATGTGGGTTACGGGAAAACCGAAGTGGCCCTGAGAGCCGCTTTCAAGGCGATTATGGACGGAAAGCAGGTGGCTTTCCTGGTACCCACCACCGTTTTATGTTCCCAGCATTATGAGAACTTCAAGAAGCGTTTTTCGGGATTCCCCGTAACAGTCGAAATGCTGAGCCGTTTCAGGACCGATGCGGAGCAGCGCGCCATCCTGCGTGATCTTAAAGCCGGCCGGATTGATATCATCGTCGGCACCCATATGCTCTTTTCGGAGGAGGTTAAGTTCAGGGATTTAGGCCTGCTTATAGTTGATGAGGAGCACCGGTTCGGGGTAGCCCATAAGGAAACAATCAAGAACAGGTATCCCCATGTGGATACCCTGACCCTTTCCGCAACGCCCATACCCAGGACGCTGAACATGTCCCTGGCGGGTATCCGTGATATCAGCACCATTGAAGACCCCCCGGAGCACCGCTATCCGGTGCAGACCTATGTGGTGGAGTACCGGGAGGATATTGTCAGGGACGCCATCCACAGGGAACTGGCCCGAAGCGGCCAGGTGTTCTATCTTTACAACAGGGTCCGGGGCATTCAGTCCAAGGCTGCCCAGATACAGAAACTGGTTCCTGAAGCCCAGGTGGGTTTTGCCCATGGCCAGATGAGCGAGCGCGAACTGGAACAGGTTATACAGTCCTTCCTTGACAGGGAATTCAATGTTCTGGTCTGCACCACCATCATCGAATCGGGTATTGACATGCCCAATGTCAATACTATCATAGTAGAGGACTCCGACAGGCTGGGACTTGCCCAGTTGTATCAGCTCAGGGGGCGGGTAGGAAGGTCAAACCGCCTGGCGTATGCCTACCTGACCTACAAAAGGGACAAGGTCCTCGGTGAAACGGCCGAAAAGCGCCTGAAGGCAATACGGGAGTTCACCGAATTCGGATCAGGGTTCAAGATAGCCATGAGGGACCTGCAGATCCGCGGAGCCGGGAATCTCCTGGGACCTGAACAGCACGGCCATATGGAGAGCGTGGGATATGACATGTACCTCAGGCTTCTTGATGAAGCTATTGCCGAAATCAAGGGCGAGCCCATGAGGCGGGCAAGCATTGAAACCAGTGTTGAATTCCGGGTTCCCGCCCATATCGATGCCAGGTATATTCCCGATGAGGACCAGAGGATCGATATGTACAAATCCATAGCGTCGGTGGAAGATGAGGAGGAAGCAATGGACGTTATGGATGAACTCATCGACCGATATGGCGACGTGCCTGAGGAAACCAGGAACCTGATCGATATAGCCCTTATCAAGAACATGGCACTCACCCTCGGCTTCATTTCCATCAAGGAAAAGGACGACGTGGTGATTCTCAGCTATTCCGACCAGGCAGCAATAGACCCGAGGATCATCATGGAGATAACAAGGAAATGGAGGGGACACCTGCTGTTCAGCGCCGGAAAGCAGCCCTATTTGTCATATCGGGTGAAAGACCTGGAAAAACGGGATCTGCTAAGGAATATTAAGATTCTATTACATGACCTGGCGAAATTGAAGTCAATTGACTGATTGTTTATAATAATACCTGTACAGCGGGACAATAATAATCTGGCTGGCTCGTATAAAAGGGTGAAATTTATGGATAAAAAGAAAAAAATTGAGCAGGGCGGCAAGAAGAAAAAGCTGATCCGGACAAAACGCGAAACCATGATCATCAGGGTTGCAACAGTCCTGATCATTTTCGTGATTGCTTTTCTGGCCTGGTATATGATTGATTCCCGCAGCTATGTAGCCAGTGTGGCCGGATACCGGATAAAGAAATTCGAGTACGAGTTTTTTCTTCGCCAACAGGTACTGAAGTCCGAGGATGACTGGGGAATATCGGGCAAATCCGATGAGGAGAAGGAACAGTACTGGCTGAAAACAGAGGGCGGGCAGAACCCCTGGGAAGCTGCCAAGAATGAGACCCTTAATACATCAAAGAAATACATGATACAGCTTATCAAGGCCAAGGAGATGGGCATAACGGTCGACAGCAGCGTGAAGAGCGAGGTTAATCAGACCCTCTTAATATACCAGCAGCAGCTTAACCTGTCAGATTCCGATTTTGCCCTGTGGGTGAAGCAGTCCACCGGCGTGACCCTTGACCAATACAGGAGGATACTTGAGAACACCAAGGTCAACGACAAGTTCAGAAGCGAATACCTGAAACAGAACTATAAACCCGCCGGGATAACCGAGGATGAGATAAAGGCTGAGTATGAGAGCAATCCGAAGCTCTATGACAGTGCTGACATCAGCTATATCTGGCTCAGCAAGTACGATGAGACCGGAACCACCCTGTCCCAGGAAGAGATAGATGCTAAGATGGACATGGCCGGGACGATCCTGGAGAAGATCCGCAACGGCGAGGATATGGACAAGCTTATAGAAACCTATACGGAAGAGGACACCGATGACTCAGACATTCCGCCGGGCAAGCTTACGGTAAACAGCAGCGCCTACCTGCAATTCCCGTATTTCGGTGACCTCTTTGATTTTGCCCTTGAGGGAAAGGTCGGAGATTCGGATATAGTGGACACCGATATGGGCATTTTTATCGTCAGGATTGACGATCATACCGAACTGGATGATGTCAGGGGCTCGGTAAAATCCTACCTGGAAACAAGCAGGGAAAGCGAATGGTATAACAGCGAACTGGAGAAATGGAGCAGCGAAACAAGGTTCAACATCATAAAAAACGATGCCGTATATGACTCCATTACCTACGAAACATACCGCAAGAAATAATCCTCATTTCCATCAGTAATACATGGTCCCCGAAGGGGATGGGAAACCGCTGTTTGATTGGAACGGCGGTTTTTTTATACATATCGTTCCTGCCGCCGGCATAGATTTAAGCATGTCCCTGTATATGCAAAAGAGGTCGACAGTTATGTACAAAGCGCAAAGAACCGGTGATCTGAGCCGGATCAGCTGCAATTTGCCGGACCGGATAAAGAGGGTTGTGGACAGGATCAGCCCGGAGATGGCTTCACGCCTCGAAGAGCTCAGGATCAACGCGGGTGTCCCCCTCATGGGGGTATTCAGCGGATTCGACCGCTTTATCTGCGAAGACGGAACCTTCACCGACAAACCCGAAACAGCCTTCCGCGTTGGGCGTGAAGAGGTTGAGGAGCTTTTCTACAGGCTTTGCGAGCATTCGGTGTACGCTTACCAGGAGGATATTGCCCGCGGATTTATCACCATTAAGGGTGGCTTCAGGGCAGGTATCTGCGGCAGGGTTGTATACCAGGGACAGGCCATAAAAGGGATGAAGGACATTTCATCGGTCTGCATCCGCGTCTCGAGGGAACTGAAAGGCTGCGCAGAGGAGATCTTCCCATTTATCATGTCAGGCAGCCATGACATCTGGAACACTATGGTCATTTCGCCGCCCAGGTGCGGGAAGACGACCATGCTGAGGGACATCTGCCGGATTATAAGCACCGGGTCGGAAAAGGCCGGTTTCGCAGGGCTGCGTACAGTCATAGTGGACGAGCGGTCTGAGATCGCGGCATGCTACATGGGTATTGCCCAAAATGATTGCGGTCCGAGGACCGACGTGCTCGACGGATGCAGGAAGCCTGAAGGCATTGAGATGGCGCTGAGGGGTATGTCGCCGGCTGTCATCGTGGTGGATGAGCTTGGAACAAGGCAGGACGCGGAAAGCGTAAGAATGGCATGGAATGCCGGCGCGAGGATTGTTGCCACAGCCCATGCATATGATACCGGGGATCTCAGGGAGCGGCTGGGATTTGGCATGCTGATAGGCAAAGGCGGTTTTGAGCGCTGCATAGTCCTTGGAATACGGGATGGAAAAAGATGGGTGAAGGTGACGGATGCTTATGGAAACCTGCTATACCGCAATGATAAGGCTCCTGGGATGCATGATGGTATTTTTCGGATGCACGGCCATGGGGATGAGGCTGTCGGCGAGGCTGAAAGACAGGCAGCTTGCGCTTCAGAAGCTTAAGGATATCCTCCTGTTCCTGGAAAATGAAATGTGCGCCATGGGAAAACCGCTCAACAAGGTTTTTGAAGACCTGGCGAAAGGGAATTACGGAGGGGTATGGACCCCGGTTTTTCACCTCTCAGGCGGCATACTGAAGGAGCAAAGCCTGAACGCCGGAAGCGCGTGGAGGATTGCCCTAAAGGAGACTGCGGCAACCCTTCCCCTTACCCTGGAAGACCTGGACCTCCTCAGGGATTTTGGAGAATTGCTTGGTAAGACGGATCGTGAGATGCAGCAGGCGGTTTTGAATATGGAGAAGGAAAAACTGGCGGCAATGGAGCAGAAAGCGAGAGAAGCCGCGGAGACAACCGGCAGGCTGTACCGCAATCTCGGGGCGCTTATGGGCGCCGCTGCGGTTATTCTTCTGATATAGGGAGCAAGGCAATGGATGTGGATCTGATCTTCAAAATTGCAGCCATAGGCATTCTGGTGTCCATATTGAATATAGTGCTGAACAAGTCAGGCAGGGAAGAGCAGGCCATGATGACCACCCTGGCTGGTCTTGTCGTCGTCCTGATGCTGGTTGTCAGGGAGATTGCCAACCTGTTTGACACCGTGAAAGCGCTGTTCGGGTTTTAGACGGGGAGTGCCTGGCGCTGCCTTTGGAAAGGTGATGCTGCCGCCATGGAAACCGAATTGGTCAGAATTGCGGGGATTGGCATTGTGGGCGCAGTCCTCGCCGTCGTGGTTTCTGAGAAAAAGCCTGAGATGGGCATGATGATCGGGCTGGCGTTTGGCGCGCTTGCGCTGGCCATCGTGGCCGGCAAAGCCGGCGCGGTAATCCAGCTCATAAACGACAGCGTCGACAGGTCGGGAATAGACGCGAACCTCATAGTGCCGGTATTGAAGGTCACGGGGATGGCGTATATTACCCAGTTCGCCGTAGACGCATGCAGGGACGCAGGACAGAACAGCATAGCCTCCAAGATAGAAATAGCCGGAAAGATCATGATGCTGGCCGTAGCGGCGCCCATCGCCACGGCGCTTATAAGGATGGTTACGACCATTATATGAGTATAAGGGTGAGGGTACGAAAGATGGCCAAAGGTGCGGCGATGAAACTGAAACTGATGGTGAAGGCGTGCCTGGTCTTCCTGGCTGTAACATGGCTGGCAATGCCGCAGGCTGTTTTTGCCGAAGACAGCCTTACAGGCGGGATCCGGGATCAGATCCTGGCTGACCAGCTTAAGAATGGTGAGGTCAATACGGTAAGGAAGGCAGTGGACCGGGCATTGGACGATGCCGGGGAACTTGACTATGATTTCAGCGTGGATGAAATCCTTGAAAACGCCGCCATGGGAAGGCCCATGGACCGCCTCGACGGGCTTCCCTCGGCCCTGCTTGGCCTTTTCGGGAAGGAACTCAAAAATAACGTCATATTGATATTGGAACTGTTTGCCATCATGCTTCTGGCAGCCCTGTTCAAAGGGCTTCAGCCCGGCGATGGCAGCGGGATATCCGGAGAGGCGGCGAAACTGGCTGTGAATGGCGCTATGGCTGTTATAGCGGCTGCCAGCTTCGGAGGACTGGTGCGGATAGCCCAGGGCGCCATAGAGTCGATGCAGACCCTCGCATCCATCGCGATGCCGGCCCTGTACGCCATGATGGCGGCCTCCGGGCAGATTGTTTCAGCTGCAGCCCTTCAGCCGTTAGTGCTGGCCGGTGTCAATGCGGCCTGCCACCTGTTTAAAACCGTCATGCTCCCATTGGCGGTCATGGCGGGTGTCCTGTTCCTGGTGGACAGCATCTCCGACCGGTTCAGACTGAAAAACCTCGCAAAGCTGCTTAAGACAATAACCGTATGGGTAACCGGCGCCATAACGCTGGTGTTTTCCATTGCAGTAAACCTCCAGAAACTGTCGGGAAACACGGTGGACGCGGCTGCCGTAAAAACCGCCAAGTTTGCCATTGGAACATTGGTGCCCGTAGCGGGGAAGAACATGTCCGATGCCGCTGAAACCATACTGGCATGTACATACGCGGTGAGAAACGCGGCCGGGGTGGCGACTGTTATAGGATTGGGCATTATATTCGCCATACCGTTTGTAAAGGTTCTGGTTGTAATGCTGGTATACCGCCTTGCAGCCGCTTTCGGCGCCCCGCTGGGCAATGACGGCATCTGCGGCGCTCTTGAGGAGGCTGCCGGATGCATGTCCGTGATGATTGGCATAATGGGCGCTTCCCTGTTTGTGCTGGTTCTCCTGGCAGGAACGCTGATGAGCGGGACAGGATTCGCGTAAGACCGGAAAGGAGGTATGGATTCCCTGGACGAGCTGAGAGTTTGGGTCATCAGCCTGATATCCATAACGGTCATATGTTCCCTGGCGGAGAAGTTTGCACCGGAAGGGGGCCTTAACAAGTATGTGAAGCTTGTCTGCGGCCTGGTTGTAGCCATTGTCATAATCGGTCCTGCCGTCAGGTTCCTTGGCGGCGGCTTCAAAGTACAGGAGACGGTATGGAATGATTATATGACCATATCAAAGGGGGAGATGGAAAAAAGGATACGGCGCCTGGAAGAGGAAAAGGCAGGGCAGCTCCTGGAAATATACCGCCAGTCTTTAGTCTCGGACGTGAAGTACCGCTACCAGGGAGAAAGGGATTTCATGGTCACAGGGGTGGACCTGGTCCTTCAGGAAGACAGCAGAAGCACCGACTATGGCGCAATAAGGGAACTGTATATCAAGGTAGGCCCCCGACCGGGTAATGAAAAATCGGTTTTCGGCCGCCTTGACGAGGAAAGGATCAGGGACGAACTGTCCCGGACCCTGGGGATCGATAGGGACAGGATTATTGTGGACAGCAGCATTTTTGAAGGAAGGTGAAGGACATGAAGAAACTGGCGTCCTTTTTTGTAAAGCAGAAAAAGGAGGGGGAGAAAAAGAAACTGACCACCTTTGAAAATCTGGTCATAATTGTGGTGGTTGGTGTAATAATCATCTTAGCGGGTGGTTTTTTTTCAAGACCGGGAGGTTCGGGGGATGCATCGAGGGCAGCCGTTTCAGCGCCGGATACTGACCAGGACACATGGTCACAGGCGTCCGGCCTTATCGGCGAGGATATCATAATGAACCTTGAAAAGCGCCTGTCCGCACTGCTTTCCCAGGTAGAAAGGGCAGGCAGGGTTGAGGTCATGATATATGCCGATTCAAGCAGCGAGATGGTGCCCGCGTATAATGACCAGTTAACCAGCAGGAGCGATGAAGAAACAGACAGGATATCCCATGAAAGCAGCGAGAGGCGTGAACTTGCTCTGTCGGGCGATTATAAGCCCGTAATCCTCAAGGTGGAGATTCCCCAGATTAAAGGGGTCGTGGTAGTGGCGGAAGGAGCCGATGATTTCCTCGTCAAGCAGGAACTCAACAGCGCGGTCTGCACGCTCCTGGGCGTTCCCGAACACAGGGTACAGATCCTGAAACACAAATAACCGGTATGCTTGGTATGGAGGGAAGGTTATGAAAAGAAAGCAGATTATTGTCCTTGGACTTGTTCTGGTCATTATTGCGGTAGGCATATTGCAATACCATTCGGGGGGCTCGGGGGAATCAGGCGACCTGGCCGGGGCCGGAAGCTATTACACTGCCGATGGCGACGAGAACCCGGAGGACATTCCGGGAGCGGCTGTATATGTAAAGGATGACGACAACCTGGACCAGGCCTTGCAAGTATCCAAAGAATCTGATTCCGGCATCTATTCGGGATATTTCGCCGAAGCCAGGCTGGAGCGCGACAGGGCACGGAGCAGGCAGAAAGAAGAACTCAGATCCCTGGCGGAAAACGGAGACACAGCCAACGCAGCCACCCTGCTGGCACAGGAGAAGCTGGTTGGCGTGATTAACAGGTGCGAACTCGAAACTACACTTGAAACCCTGATAAAGCAGAGGGGCTTTGCGGACGCGCTGGTTTATATAAGCGATACCGACTATATTGACGTCATCGTCAATGCCAGCAGCCTGTCTTCCCAGCAGGTAGCCGTAATCAGCGATATAGTGGTCCGGCATGCGCAGGTGCCCATGGAAAACATCACGGTCAAGAATGTCAACTGAAAGGCTCCCTGGCCTGTAAAAACTATAAAAAACAAAAAAACGTACTTAAAGTACGTTTATTTTTTGCTATGCGAAAATGCCCCGGAAAGATCAGACCGAAGCCTTGTAAGCCTTCATGAGTTGTGACTTCTTCCTGGAGGCGGCGTTCCTGTGTATGATCTTCTTTGCCGCTGCCTGGTCAATCTTTTTGATGGCAACCTTCAGCAGCGTTTCAGCATTGTCTGCCTTGGCATCCATGGCCTCACGGTAACGGCGGATAGCCGTCCTGAGCTCGGACTTCTTCATCTTGTTCTGCAAGCGCTTGGCCTCGGAAACCTTAACCCTTTTCATCGCAGACTTAATATTCGGCATCTGATTCACCTCCTGAGCGTTAAGTCAGCATCCAATAAAGTCAACATCCAATATATTAGCACGAACCATGTCCCAATGCAATATCTTTTTGCTGATATTACTATGATTCCCGTTTTCCCCTCATTTGAAAAAGTAAATTCCACTCCAAAAAGGTACAAAGCGGAATTTAGTTTTTATTGACCATTCCCGTTTTCCGGCGGTATTTTTACGCATTTTTGCACATGCGCGGAAACGGTTTTCCCGGTGCTCCCCTCGTTTAGAGAGCGGCGCGGACGGGATGAAAAAACAGAAACGGTTCATAATAAGCAGGGGAAAATAATTAAATCTGAGGAAAGGCATGTGTTGCTATGACAAAACCAGTGAGAAGCATTCGTACAGATATGGCCGACGAATCCCGCGCTGCAGGTCCGGGACCAAGGATGCTGCAGGAGCAGGGAGTTCAGGATGGCATCCGGGTGGAACAGGATGGAGACGATCAGGTCAGCATAACCCGGGTTCATGTAGTATCGCCTCTGGGTGAGCAGAATACCGGAAAACCCATGGGTACCTATGTAACCATGGACATGCCGGCAATCCGTGAACAAGGGAGGGACCTCTATGAAAAAGCCTGCAGGATGCTGGCCGCAGAGCTTGAGAAAATGGTCAGGATCAATGACATGGACACCGTGCTCGTGGTGGGATTGGGCAACTGGAATGTCACTGCGGACTCCCTGGGACCCAGGGTATGCTCCCATCTCATGGTAACGCGGCATCTGCATGAATACCTGCCCGAGGAAGTGGATGACGGAGTAAGGCCGGTGTGCGCCATAGCTCCCGGTGTCCTGGGACTTACAGGGATAGAAACCGGGCATATCATCAAGGGTGTGGTGGATCAGATAAAACCGGCAATGGTAATTGCCGTTGATGCCCTGGCATCCAGGAATATGAACAGGGTAAACGCATCGGTCCAGCTGGCGAATACCGGCATTGCACCGGGTTCGGGCATAGGGAACAAGAGGATGGCTATCGCCCAGGAAACCCTGGGAGTGCCGGTCATTGCCATAGGCATTCCCACCGTGGTGGACGCGGCTACAATCGTCAGCGACACCATTGATCTCATGATGGACAGCATGAAAAAACAGAGTCCCCCGGACAGCGGCCTGTTCAACATGCTTTCAAATATCGATCTGGATGATAAATACCAGACAATTCTCAACTTCCTTGAGCCCTATTCCGGGAACCTGGTGGTCACACCCAAGGATGCTGATGAGATAGTTGAGTTTCTTTCCAAGATGGTGGCAAATGGCATCAATATGGCGCTCCACAAGAACATAGACGCCAAGGATGTGGACCGGTTCATACAGTAGCGGGATGATGGCACGGAGCATAGGCGGGATCCCGTAAAAAAGGCCGTATTGCAGCAAAGCGGCCGGGCTTTGCGGGATCCCCGCGATTCAAATAACCTGACCGGACCGGCGTCCGCCATTGTTCGTTTTTCCTTTATTGGTGCATATTGTACTTAAGTTGCACTATATTTTGAGTATGAATTATAGTATGATGGTTATACAGCGAAGTAACAGGAGTGATACATAATAATGGCCTTTTCCAGGATTCCCGGGCCCCGGTTCAGATTCAACCCCAAAAATCGTGTAATATCATTGGCGGTGTTGTTGGTTTTCCTGCTTATAGTCACGGCAGTGACACTGGCACTGAGGAAGAATGGGGAAGATGCCAGGGATGCGGCGGTTGTGGTAACTCCATTCGTCCCCCCGCCGACACCCGAGCTCACTCCTCCACCCACGCCTACTCCGCAGCCCATTGATATTCCTGAAGGAAAAACCATGGAAAAAGTCGTCATCGTTATTGACCCCGGTCACGGCGAATCGGATCCGGGCACTGTGTCCCCTGGCGAGGACCTTTACGAAAAGGATGTAACCCTTGACATAGGTCTGAAGGTCAGGGATCTTCTCACCGATGCCGGAATAAACACCATAATGACCCGAGACAGGGACAAGCGCCTTGATGACAGCGACCAGAAGCATGATCTCTGGCTGAGAGCCCAGGTGGCCAATGACAACAACGCGACCCTGTTCGTCAGCATACATGTGAATGCCTATGACCTGAAGTCCAAGGGCGCCAGGCAGGTTAACGGGATGGAGGTAATATATCATCGCGGCAAACAGCCCATGTATGACGACTTTGACAGCAAGGACTTCGCCGAGATTATGGCAAAGACAATACAGCAGTATAATGGCATCTATTTCAGGGGGCTTATTAGCAACGACCTTTCAGTGCTGAGGAACACGAGAATGCCCGCGGTCCTGGTGGAAACGGCATTCATAACCAACCAGGAAGATTATGAGCGTTTAAAGTCCGATGAATTCAGGACCAATACCGCAATCGGAATAGTCGAAGGGATAAAGCAGGCCCTTGAAGCAATACAGGCCTTCGAATACGAGGGGGATCTTTATGTCTTCAAACAAGTTGACGCCCAATAATGGCGGCCTTAGTGCCGAGGAGCGTGTCAGGCAGCTCAGGGAGCTGATTAATTACCACAACTACCGGTACTATGTTGAGGATGATCCTGAAATCAGCGATTACGAATACGACATGCTGTACCATGAACTGGTGGAGCTTGAGCAGGCGTATCCTGAGCTTGTCACACCTGATTCTCCGACCCGCAGGGTGGGTGGACAGGCCGACAACGCCTTTGAAAAAGTCATTCACCAGGTGAAGATGGAGAGCCTCAACGACGTGTTTGACCTGGGAGAGCTCATCGACTTTGACAGAAGGGTGAGGGAAGCCCTTGGCCAGGATGTGGCCTATGTTGTTGAGAAGAAGATTGACGGCCTGTCCGTTTCCCTGGAATATGAAAACGGGCTGCTGGTCCGCGGATCAACCCGGGGTGACGGCCTGGTCGGGGAGGATGTGACCCAAAACCTCAGGACCATCAGGTCCATTCCCCTGAGGCTGAACCGGCTGCCCGGGGAGCCGGACATACCCTATCTTGAGGTCCGCGGCGAGGTTTTCATGCCCCGCAGGTATTTCCTTGAAATCAACCGGCAACTGGAAGAGTCGGGGCAGAAACTTTTTGCCAATCCCCGCAATGCCGCGGCCGGATCATTGAGGCAGCTGGATCCTGCTGTCACCGCACAGAGGAAACTGGACATATTCGTTTTCAATGTCCAAAGGGTCACCGGGAGAAGCTTCAGAACCCATTCCGAATCCCTTGAATTCCTGAAAAGCCTTGGCTTCAAGATAACCCCCGGTTACGCCGTATGCGGCAGTATCCAGGAGGTTATCGAAGAGATCAGGGTGATCGGGGAGTCCAGGGACAGCTTTCCATTTGAAATTGACGGCGCCGTGGTTAAAGTTGACGACCTGGGGCAGCGTGATATCCTGGGATCAACCAGCAAAGCGCCCAGGTGGGCAGTTGCATATAAATATCCTCCCGAGATGAAGAAGACAATGCTTAAGGAGATCGTCATCCAGGTGGGAAGAACCGGGGCCCTTACGCCCAATGCCGTGTTGGAGCCGGTAAGGATCGCGGGTTCCACCGTTTCCCGCGCCACGCTCCATAATGAGGATTTCATCAGGGAGAAGGATATACGGGAAGGGGACACGGTATGGATCAGGAAAGCCGGTGAGATCATACCCGAGGTGGTGGAGGTCGACTTTTCCCTCAGGCCTGAAAACAGCAAGCCTTTCACCATGCCTGACAAATGCCCGGTATGCGGGGCCCCGGCACTGAGGGAGGAGAACGAAGCCATCAGGCGCTGCACCGGAATTGAGTGTCCCGCACGCCTGTTCAGAAGCCTGGTTCATTATGCCTCCAGGGATGCAATGAATATAGAGGGGCTTGGTCCGGCTCTGATTGAAATGCTCTTGGAAAAGGGCTTCATCAGGGGGATCCCCGATCTCTACCGGCTGAAGGAGAGGCGGGACGAGCTCATCGCGTTGGAGCGCATGGGAGAGAAGTCGGTGGATAACCTGCTGGCTTCCATAGAAAAATCAAAATCAAACGACCTGAGCCGGCTGATATTCGGCCTTGGCATTAGGCATATCGGGCTTCGCGCGGCGCAACTGGCAGCGCGCCATTTCGGATGCATGGACAGGCTGATGGAGGCTACTGTTGAAGAGATCCAGTCCATCGAGGAGTTCGGGGAGAAAATGGCCGAAAGCCTGCACGATTTTCTGCAGCAGGAACAGACAAAGCATACCCTGTCCCTGCTGAAAGAGGCCGGGGTTTCGATGGTTACAGATGCACCCGCAAGCCAGGACGGCATTTTCAAGGGAAAGACCTTCGTCCTTACAGGAACGCTTCCCGGGTTCACCAGGGCCCAGGCAACCGAGATCATCGAGAGGCTGGGCGGAAAGGTATCGGGCAGCGTATCCCGGAAAACCGATTTCGTGCTGGCCGGCGATGAGGCGGGAAGCAAGCTGGAGAAGGCTAAGGACCTGGGTGTCCGAATCATTGATGAACAGGAATTCAGACGTATGTGCGGCATATAGAGGCTTTAAATCAAAACCATGACAGATTTTGTACGATAAATATAATATAGGGAAGTAACTGAGGACAAGGCAGGGGAGCCTCAATGATAAGCAGGAGATTTACCATCTCAGTGGATTCGTGCAGGCCGGGAATGCGCACCGCTGAGACCATAACAAACAAATATGGCGCAGTCATCCTGTATGAAAATGTCACCCTTGACGAACGTGCCATCGAGAGGCTGAAGAACATGGGTATCCAGTATATTTCTGTTTTTGAGGATAGCATGCTCTCAGTGTCGGGCATGGACAGGGAATGGGCAATAACTGATGACGGCTTCAGTTTTAATGTAAAATATGAACAGGATGTACATACCATAAAGATGATCTTTGCTGATATATCCGCCGGCAAGAGGCTGGACAAGGATATCACGGACCAGGTAGTGGACTCGATGGTCATAATGCCCCAGCAAAACAGGCATGTCGTCGATGCCGTGATGCAGACCAGGAGGATCGATGAATACACATACTACCACTGTGTGAATGTAGCCATGCTATCCATGATGATAGCAAGGTGGATGAACCTTGATGAGTCCATGGTAAGAAAGTGTACCGAGGCGGGTCTCCTGCATGATGTGGGCAAAGCCAGGGTGCCGGTGGAAATAATCAATAAGCCGGGCAAACTGACCGAAAGCGAGTTTGAGGAGATGAAACGCCACTCGGAATATGGCTATATGATTGCTATGCAGGACCGCAGGATTGACCCCGATGTCGCGCCGTTTAAAGTGTTCGAGATTATGCAGCACAGCAGTTTCGGTGTTCTTAACCCCCTGGTGCTCAACTCGTTTCTCAATAAAATGACCCATTATTATGTCGGATCAAGAGTCAGGCTCAGCACCGGTGAAACTGCCGAAGTGGTTTTCATGAACCGGATGGATTTCTCGAAGCCGGTTGTCAGGGTTGAAGACCGTTTTATCGATCTTGCCGTAGCAAAGAAGGTTTCAATCGAGGAATTCCTGTAAATCGCATTAAGGAGCAGGTTCAAACAGATATGGTGAAGACCCGCAGAGCGCTTATGTTTATTGTATTCCTCCTGTTGGGGATGCTTATATCTCTTCAGTTCAGGGGAATTATCAATAACCAGGAAAACAATATATCGGTAAGGGAGATGGCCTTAAGGCTCGAAGCCGAGGAAGCCGAAGGCAGAAAGCTTCTGGAAGAGCTGAACAGCCTTGAAACCGAATGGAGCCAGCTGCTGAACAATATTGGGAGCCGCCAGCAGGATCCTGAAATCATGGAACTGATCCGGCAGCGGGATTATGAGTATTTCCGCGCCGGTCTAACCAATGTAAAGGGAGACGGCATCGTCATCACCATGCAGGATGCCCAGACAGCGGGCGACATGAATATCGAAGACTATATCATCCATGATGCCGATATCACCGGCATACTTAACGAACTGCGCAGCAACGGGGCAGAGGCCATATCCATAAACGGCGAGCGAATTTTGGGAACTTCCAAGCTGGTTTGCGCCGGGCCCACCATCTTCCTTAACAAGAGCCGGTATCCGCCTCCGTATGTCATCAAGGCCATCGGTGATCCCGATACCCTGTATGATGCCATTGACCAGCTTCCCAATGTCGCGGTCATGAGACTCTACGGCATCAGGATCGACATCAGGAAGGAATATGACATGATTATCGAGAAGTACCGGCTTTATGAATCGGTCAGTGAATGGCTGAGCAATCTGGAGGTGGCGACGGAGTGAAGCTGTTTAAAACCATGGCATTAACCCTTGTTTGCCTGCTGCTCGGCATTGCCGTAGCCTGGCAGTATAACAGCGTAAATGAAAACCTGGTACTGGCCCAGTACGAAAAGAAGAACCTCAGTCAATTGGTGGAAGAGCTTCTGCTGGAGAGGGAGAACAATGAAAGACTCCGGGCGAGGATAGAAGAGCTCCAGCAGGAAGTGGCCGCCCTGAAGGACGATGAAAACATGGACATGAAATATGTTGAGGACCTGAAACAGTCGATCCTGATGGCCAGGGTCATGGCCGGGCTGGAAACCGTGAAGGGCACCGGGCTGGTAATAACAGTGGAAAGCGGCGGACAGATAAGGGTCAGGGCCAGCCATATCCAGGAACTGCTCAATGAACTGAAGGCCTCCGATGTCCAGGCTATAAGCGTAAATGACGAGAGGATTGTGGCAACCAGCGAAGTACGTGAGGCCGGCGATTATATCATGATCAACGGCCGCCAGCTGGTCCCGCCTTATACAATAAAGGCCATCGGCGACCCGGACAGAATGGAGAGGTCGCTGAACCTGATGGGCGGTGTTCTGTCAAAATACCAGGTTTACGATTTCAATGTAAGCCTTGAAAAGAATGATAACGTGGTAATACCGGGCGTAAGGGATGACGGGACTGTGATACGGACCGACAGGCTGACGCCGGTTGTCCCGTAAGCCGCCCCTGATATATTCCATATCGGCAAACCTCTTGCAGGTCTAAGCATTTTGGCCTGTCCATGGATAATATAATATAACGGATCTATGGGAGTCATTTAAAATAAATGGCTCCTTTTTTCAGGTCGAAATTGCGCTGCGCAACGCCAGGAACCGACTGGAATTTGCCCGGCGCAAAACTGCCGTTCCATGGTGGGGGTGTGCCGTATTGAAGGATATCAGCCGTTTGTTCGCAATAGTTGTTATCGCCGTCATGCTGGTCCTTACGCTGCGCATGGTTATAATGGCTGAAAGAAGCGAATACGCCGTTGATTTCGGGGAAGAAATATCCAGCCTTCTGGCTGACAGCCCCGAAATTATTATTCCGGATACTGCCGCAGCGAAAGGCGTTGATGGAAACAGCCTCCTTCGATGGGGGATTGTTCTGGGCGGACCCGGCAGGCAGCCGAAGCCCGACCCGGGAACTCCTGAACTCCTGAGAAAGTATAACAGTCTTTATGTGGGAAATACGGATGAAAAGACGATATACCTCACATTCGACGAAGGCTATGAGATGGGGTATACCGGAAAGATACTCGATGTGCTGTATGAGAACGAGGTCAACGCGATTTTCTTTATTACGGGCCCCTATCTTGAAAAGCACCATGAACTTGTCAGAAGGATGCTGGACGAAGGGCATGCGGTGGGCAACCATACCGTAAGCCATAAGAGCCTGCCCACCTTGAGCGATGAGGAGATAGAAAAGGAAACCACGGACCTGGACCGGAGATTTTATGAGAGATTCGGAAGGAATATGGTCTTCCTGAGGCCACCGAAGGGGGAGTACAATGAAAGAACCCTTAAGGTGACATCGGAACTGGGATATGTGAATGTTTTCTGGAGCTTTGCCTACAATGACTGGAACACCTCGAACCAGAAGGGCTGGGAGTACGCCTTCAATAAAGTCACAAACAACCTCCATAACGGGGCCATCCTGCTTTTGCACGCGGTGTCGTCCGACAACGCCGAGGCGCTGGACGCCATCATAAAGGAAGCCCGAAGGCAAGGGTACGAGTTTGGCGATGTTTTTGACCTTGAAGAAATGGCATGGAGGGAGAACTGATGAAGCGGGCCAGGAAAGAAACGGATAAAGACAGGAAACCCAGGCGGGGCATACTGGGCATAGGAGAAAAACTGGCTGAGTTGTTCGAGCTTCCCCCGGACATGTTTGGGAACAGGCCCAAGGTCACTGCTGTGGGCAGGGGAGAAGTGCTGATTGAAAACTTCAAGGGGATCATGGACTTCCAGGAGGGCATGGTGCGCATAAACACCAGTACGGGCGTCATAAGGATAACCGGAAGCGGGATAACCATAAAGGAGATTACAAACGAATCCGTCATTATCGGCGGAAAGATATCCAATATTGATTATGACGCGTAAAGCTGCGGCGAGCAGGAAGCGGGTGTGGCAGCGCTTATGTTTCTGGTTCATCTGTGGAATTATATCAGAGGATATGTTATTATTATTGCAAAAGGCGGCGTCGAGCGGTTTATTAATATCTGCACCAGAAGGCAGATTCTGTTGTGGGACATAACCAGGCAAGACAGCGACTCGGTGGTTATGAAGGCCAGCCTGAGAGGGTTTATGCTGATGCGCCCGGCCGCCCGGAAATCGGGATGCCGGATCCGCATAATGAAAAAATGCGGGTTACCCTTTCTGCTGAACCGATTCCGAAGAAGACAGGGCTTCAAGGCCGGATTGATTTTCTTTGCCGTATTGATTGTCCTCTTTACCTCCATGATATGGGAAATTGAGATCGAAGGCTGCAGCGGGGATGTTGCCCGGCAGATCATGAAGGTACTGGAGGATCGGAACATCGGAAGAGGAAGCTTTAAGATGGGGCTTGATCCCAGGAGTATTGCCTCCGATATCCAGATGAACGTGGATGAAGTTGCCTGGGCGGGGGTGCATATCCAGGGCGTGAAAATGACCATTTCGGTCCGGAATATAACACCCAGGCCCGAGGTGGTGGATGAAAGCCAGTACTGCAACCTGGTAGCCGAGAGGGATGGGTTGATAACAAAGGTAGAGGTACTGGCAGGAACATTGAAAGTCAGGGAAGGCGATACTGTAACCAAGGGCCAGTTGCTGGTTTCGGGAACGCTGGAATCGCAGAAACCGGAGTTTGGCGCCAAAAATGTGCATGCCCTGGGAAGGATTACGGCAAGGACCTGGTATGAAACGAAGGTACTCCTGTCGTATGAGTATACAAAACGCATACGGACAGGGAGGACGCATGAGAATACCTATATACGGATTTTAAACATGAAGATCGGGCTTTTTGGAAACCGTGAGGCCTTTGAGATGTATGACAGCGTATCCTATGACAAAATGGTGAAAGGCCCTTTCAATACGGAGATTCCCATAGGCCTGACCGTGGAAAAACTTTATGAGGTGGAAGAAAAAAAGGTAAGGCTGTCAGCCGAGGAGGCTGAGGCCTTCGCGCTGGAGAAGGCAAGGCTGGCTCTGAGCAGGGAACTGTCGCCGGACTGCAAGGTACTGGACGAAAGGGTGAACATTCTGAAAAGTGAAACCGGTGATGCCTGGCTGCAGCTCATCGTTGAGTGCGAGGAGGATATAGCCGGCCGGGAACCATTGGGAGGAGATTGATTGGAAGCAGTTGTGGAAAAGGTTATAATCGTGAACGACCCAAGAGAAGCAGCCGATGTTTTCGGGGAGTATGACCGGAATGTCAGGCTTATAGAAGACAGGTTAGGTGTAAAAATAACCAATCGCAACAACGAAATCAGGATATCAGGGTTTGAGAGCAAAACGGAAACAGCCTATGACATACTGAAAAAACTGATTGCCATATCCGGAGGAGGAGACCCTGTTTCGGAACAGAACGTACGTTATCTGCTTGATCTGAGCAATGAGGAACTGAACAACGGAGAACTCCCGCTGGACCTGGTCTGCGTCACATACCGCGGGAAGCCGGTGAAATCCAAGACCTTCGGACAGAAAAGGTATATTGAAGCCTTGCGCAAATACCCCATCGTATTTGGAATAGGCCCTGCCGGGACGGGCAAGACCTTTCTTGCCGTAGCCCAGGCTGTCAAGTCTTTCCGTGAGAAGATGGTGAGCAGGATCATTCTGACCCGTCCTGCCGTTGAGGCCGGGGAGAGGCTTGGCTTTCTTCCGGGAGATCTCCAGAACAAGGTTGATCCTTACTTAAGGCCGCTCTATGATGCCATGTATCACATCATGGGGCCCGATGCCTTCCATAGCAATATGGAAAAGGGAGCCATAGAAATCGCACCCCTTGCATATATGAGGGGGAGAACGCTTGATGATTCGTTCATCATCCTTGACGAAGCCCAGAATACCACACCGGAGCAGATGAAGATGTTCCTGACCAGGATCGGGGCAGGGTCAAGGGCGGTGATAACCGGGGATGTGACCCAGGTGGATCTTCCCGGCGACAAGAAGTCAGGTTTGATTGAAGCGCAGCGCATCCTTTCGGATGTGGAAGGTCTCGCTTTTGTCATGCTTTCCGAAAAGGACGTGGTGCGTCATGAACTGGTCCAGAGGATTATCAGGGCATATGAGCGTTATGAAAAGGCACATGGCAGCAGGCGTGACAAATAATGAACGCCCAGGGGGGTGTAGCGTTGAACAGGAAGAACAGGAAAACCGGGAAAAATCTTTTTGATTTTTTGAAAAACGTATCCTTCCAAAGGCTGATAGCGCTTGTGGTTACCTTTTTGGCGCTGGCGACCATGGTGGCTTACCAGGCTGCGCCGAAGAAGTACAAGCTTTCCGTGGGTGATATCAGCGAGTATGATATCAATGCGCCGAGAGATATCGAGAATAAGCTGAAAACCCTTGAGAACGCGGAACTTAAGGCGGATGAGGAGCTCGAACCTGTCATAGTGCCAATCGAAGGGGCGAACGACAGCATTACAGCCAATACCTACGCTTATTTTGACGGGCTTGGGTCACTCTTTGACCAGGTGAAGAACAGCGAGCAGGGTAAGGATGATCCTGCGGCACTGATAAAAGAGTATGACAAAAGGAATTACTACGGCGTTCTTGCCCGGATCCCGCAGAACAAGCTGTTGGCCCTTATTGCCGATGACAGTGAGATAACGCATCTGAAGTCTGTGATTATAAACAGCGTTCTTCCGGGGATAAAGAGGAAGCAGCTGATGGAGGACGACCTGGAGTATGAAAAGGAAACCGCATTGGCGCAACTGAAACAGGTCTTCGAGGATGAAAGCATTATCCTGATCGCTGAAGACCTTCTGGGCAAGGTCATTGTTCCCAATAGCCGGATAGACGAGGAAGCAACCGAGGAACAGAGGAACGCTTTCATTGACAGCTATGTCAAGGAAAACCCGGTTATCATCTACAAGGATGAGCGCATAATCAGCAAGGATGACAAGGTGACCAAGGATAAGTTTGAGGTCCTGAAGGAACTCAACTACATAGACAGCGAGGGCAGGCCGGATTATCTGCTGTATGCAGCCGTATTCCTGCTCGTATTCGCCATGTTCTTCCTCACCATACTGTATCTTCGGAACTTCCATAAAAAGCTTTATTTTGACAAAAACGCGGTTATGCTGGTGGGGGTTTCGATCCTTATTACGAGCCTGTTTGCGATGTTATTCAAGGAGTTCATACCCGATTATGCACCCCTTATCATCCCCACACTGATAGCTCCTGTGCTTACCGCCATTTTCCTGGGCATACAACCTGCCATTTCGGTCAACCTGCTGTTGACTTTCAGTTATGCGCTGATGCTGGGAGGAAATATCCAGTTCATATTCATGTCGCTTATCAGCGGCGCCATTGCCCCGTATCTTACCGTCAATGCCACCCAGAGGAGAAAAATATCGCTGGCAGGCCTGATGCTGGGCGGAATCAACCTTGTGGTGGTAGTTCTTATGGGCATACTTGAGAAAAAGAGCGTAGAGAGCCTGCTCAATGAAGGCGGGCTTGCTTTTGTAAACGGCATCTTTTCCATAATCCTTGCCATAGGCATCCTGCCCTTCCTCGAAAGCGCATTCAATATAATAACCCCCATGAAGCTGCTGGAACTGGCCGACCCCAACCATCCGCTGCTGAAAAGGCTTCTCCTGGAAGCGCCCGGAACCTACCACCACAGCCTGATGGTGGGCAACCTGGCTGAAGTGGCTACCAGGGAAATCGGGGGCAACTCCCTGCTGTCGCGGGTAGGCGCATATTACCATGATATCGGTAAGCTCAAGCGCCCGCACTATTTCAAGGAAAACCAGATGGCCGAGAATCCCCATGACAACCTTGCCCCGAGCATGAGCTCCAGGATAATCACATCCCATACCAGGGACGGTGAGGAATTGGCCATAAAATACAAGCTGCCCAGGGTTATCCGCGATATGATCGTCCAGCATCATGGTACGACTATCATGGTGTATTTCTATCACATGGCGACCCAGAACGGAAATACCGAGGAACTGAACGAGGACGATTTCAAGTACCAGGGACCATTGCCCGATACCAGGGAGGCGGCAGTGGTCATGCTGGCCGATTCGGTTGAAGCCGCTGTAAGATCCATACCCGACAAGACCAGGGAAAAGATTGAAGGCCTGGTCCGGAAAATAATTAAGGACAAGCTGGATGACGGTCAGCTGGACCGATGCGATCTTACACTGAAGGAACTGACTATTATTGCGCAGAGCTTCATACAGGTTTTGAGCGGTATATTCCACGAAAGGCCGGAATACCCTGAAGTCGAGAAGAAAAATGAGCTCCTGGAACTGGACAACAGTATATACAACCTCCCAAGGACTTTAAAGAAGGAAGGTGCGCCGAACCCAAATGGCGGTAACAGTTTACAACCGGCAGAAAAAGCTCAGCCTCCCGCGGGAAACAATAAGCCTTCTTAAGAAGGGGGTCCTGCTCTGTGCCAGGCAGAATGGTTTCGCCCATCCCTTTGACGTTTTTGTCACACTGGTGGACAATGACCTGATAGCGCAGATGAACTCGGAATACAGGAATAACCATGCTCCCACGGATGTTCTTTCTTTCCCGCTTATTGAGTACAACGATGGCGTGCCTGACATCCAGCCCGGAGATATAGACCCGGATACCAACAGGGTCGCTCTGGGTGATATTTTCATATCGGTTGAGAAGGCGCGGGAACAGGCAGCAAGCTATGGCCATTCCTTTGAAAGGGAAATTGTTTTTCTGGCCGTCCATGGCATGCTCCATCTGCTGGGGTATGACCATGAAAAGCCCGATGAGGAGAAGGATATGATCCGGAGGCAGGAGAAGGTCCTTGGGGAACTGGGACTCACACGGCAGCCTGCTTCTTGTGAAAGCGGCGATATGGATGAAAAATAAAAAACTGTCGGACAGCTTCAGGAACGCCTTTACGGGGATTTCAGAAGCCTTTGCCCGTGAACGCAATATGCGGATTCATTTGGCTGCGGCCATTATCTGCGTCATACTTGGCCTCATCCTTCGCCTTGACGCGGTGAGATGGTCGATCCTGTTTATTGCCATAGGCCTTGTGTTTGCAGCCGAACTGGTTAACACGGCGATTGAAAACCTTGTGGATATGATTACCAACGAGTACTCCCAAAAGGCAAAAGCCGTAAAGGACATCGCCGCGGGAGCCGTGCTTGTTGCCGCGGCCGTGGCTGTTATGCTGGGAGTCTTTGTTTTTCTTCCTCCGTTGCTGCGTCTTGCCGGCTTATTATGAAATGAGGTGCTGATGACACTTTGAACCAGATATTGGAAAGACTCACTGATGTGATTTTAATGATTCCCATACTTCTCATCGCGCTCCCTTTTCATGAGTATGCCCATGCCTTTGTGGCATACAAAATGGGAGACCCTACTGCGAAGGACGCCGGACGCCTGACCCTGAACCCGCTCAAGCATCTGGATATTCTGGGAACACTGATGATGCTTGTGGCAAGGGTGGGATGGGCCAAACCCGTACCTGTCAACTCAGGGTATTTCAAAGACAGGCGGAAAGGCATGATCCTCGTTGCCCTGGCAGGGCCCATATCCAACCTGCTGCTGGCTTTTGTTTTCATGTTTATTTGGGGTGCCATGATAAAGCTGGTGGTGGTTGAAATCATCCCTGTCAGGAGCGAAACGATGGTTACTGTTATATCCTGGCTCCAGGTATTCTTCCAGGTGTCAGTCCTGGTCAATATCAGCCTTGCGGTTTTCAACATGATCCCTGTTCCGCCCCTGGACGGCTCACGGCTCATATCCTCGTTTATTCCCGAGGAAAGTTATTACCGGTTTGCCCGGTATGAGCAGTTTATAGGCCTGGGTTTCTTGGCGCTGGTCATCTTTGCGCCCAACGCGCTGAGTTCTGTTATCCATTTTGTGGCCGATCCCATTTACAACAGCATGGTTACCGCAATATCCTTTATTTTTGGGTTATAACCCTGCTACATCGCGAACGCGGCAATCGCATAAATAGAAGTCAGAAGTTAGATGTTAGAGGTTAGATATTATTAGCCCGGCTTCGCAGGCATTCTTGCATTCCAACCCCCAACATCTAACTTCTTGCCTCCAGAACCATTGATGTCTTTTATGGTACGTAGTTGCGTTATAAAGACGTGCTGTTCAGCCTCGACTGACTCCGCATGAGCATGTACAACTTCCTGCGACGAGGACTGAAGGAGAGCCTGAACAGCACGGCTGCAACACGTAATAACTGGAGAAGCGCAGCAGAGATTGCTGCGTTCCGCTTAGACGGGGCTTGCAATTACACCCTTCCAAACTGTTGGCTTTTGGGGCATTTTTAATATATAATATTATGAAAACTTCCTGCCTCGGTGGAACAGCGCATGGCAGGCAGGTATAAACTGAAGAATGAGATTTGAAAGGTCTGGTGCAATCCATGCAGAAAAAAGGCATTATACTCAGCGGAATGAGGCCGACGGGCGCAATGCATCTTGGCAACTATTTCGGAGCCCTTGAAAACTGGATCAGGCTCCAGGATGAATACCAGTGCTATTTCTTCGTGGCTGACTGGCATGCGTTGACCACAGGCTACGAAGATACATCTGACTATAAAGACAATATCAGCAATCTGCTGATTGACTGGCTAAGCGCCGGCCTTGATCCGGAAAAGAGCGTGCTGTTCATCCAGTCCTCCATAAAGGAGCACGCGGAACTCCACCTGCTGCTGTCGATGAACCTGCCGCTGTCCTGGCTTTACCGCTGCCCAACATATAAAGACCAGCTAAATCAGCTCAAGGAGAAGAATATTACCACCTATGGCTTCCTGGGATATCCCTGCCTGATGGCCTCGGACATCCTGGCCTACAAGGCTGATTTCGTGCCCGTGGGCGAGGACCAGCTTCCCCACCTGGAGATTACCCGGGAGATTGCCAGGAGGTTCAACTTCCTTTACAACTGCCAGGTGTTCCCGGAACCCCAGCCGCTGCTTACAGAAGCCAAGGTGCTGCCTGGCCTGGACGGTCGTAAGATGAGCAAGAGCTACAACAACACCATAGCCATGTCGGACAGTCCTGATGTGGTGCAGAAAAAGGTCATGTCCATGATTACCGATCCTGCCAGGATACACAAGACCGACCCGGGCCATCCCGAGATCTGCGCGGTATTTGCCTACCACAAGCTCTTTACCGCGGAAGAGGCGCCGGAGATCGAATCATGCTGCAGAAAGGGCGAAATCGGATGTGTGGCGTGCAAGAAGAAACTTGCGCAGAATGTGGCGAAATTCATGGACCCCATCTGGGAAAGAAGGCAGGAATGGCTTAAGAAGCCTGATGATATCAGGGATATCATAAAAGAGGGCAACGCCAGGGCCCGTGAAAAGGCGTCCGAAACCCTGTCCGATGTCAGGGAAGCCATGAAGATCGACTGGATATAACCGTATCTTTCGGGAAGGAGACTTGAAGGGTTGAAAAGTGCGCTGACTGATGCCTGCACACTCAAGCTGAATAATTTTGAGGGACCCTTTGATCTGCTGTTCTTTCTCATAGAGAAGAACAAAATAGATATCTATGACATACCCATTTTTGAGATTACCGAGCAGTACATGGAGTATCTTGCGGCCATGCAGGAACTGGACCTGGAGATAGCCAGCGAGTTCCTGGTTATGGCCGCGACCCTGCTTCATATCAAGTCCTGCATGCTTCTGCCCAAGCATGACGAAAAAGATGCCGAAGAGCTTGATCCCAGGGAAGAACTGATCCTCAAGCTCGTGACATACAAGAAATACAAGGAATTCTCAGAGATCCTCAAGGACCGGGAAGCTGCCTGGTCGAAGGTGCATTACAAGCTCCCCGAGATTATTCCCGTTATCCAGCAGGAAGAGGAGCTTGAGGTATCGCCTGTCATCCTCCGCCAGTGCATGATGGAAGTCCTGAACCGCTCCAGGGAGAGAATGAGCAACGACAGCAGGAAGATGCAGCGGATTCTTGACCAGGAAAGGGTTTCACTGAGAGCTAAGGTCCGGGAGATCCTCGGCATACTTGCAAAGGGTATAAAGTTCTGCTTTTCCAAGGTATTTTCGCCCCTTACCAGGAGCAGGATTGAGGTTGCCACAGGGTTTCTTGCCCTTCTTGAGGTTGTGAAAATGGGCCGCGCAAGCGTGGATCAGCCGGTGGCCTTTGGAGATATATATGTCACGCCCGAGAAACCCAAAAAGAAACGGGAAAATCGTGAGACTGAGAAGGAAAGTGATTTGGCTTGAGTATTTTGATGGACTGTGAAACTATCATCGAAGCTGTTTTGTTCGCGTCCGGCGATCCGGTGCCCCTTGAAAAGCTGGCGGAGATAATCGAAAAGGACAAAAAGACCACCAGGGGGATCCTGGCCAATATGCAGTATAAGTTTGAGCACTCGGCAAGGGGCATCATGCTGCGGGAACTGGACGGGTTATGGCAGCTTTGCACCAAGCCCGAGCTTGACATATATATCGCGAAGCTGGGTGCTTTAAGGAAAAAGCCCGGCCTGACCCAGGCAGCTTACGAAACTCTCGCCATTATAGCCTACAACCAGCCCGTCACAAGGGCATACATAGAGCAGGTCCGGGGTGTGAACTCCGACAGCGTGATCATGACATTAATGGAGAGAAACCTTATAAGGGAGGCTGGAAGAGATGATGCTCCCGGAAGACCCAAGCTCTATGAAACGACCGATGAGTTCCTGAGGGTGTTCGGTTTCTCATCCCTCAGGGAACTACCGCCGCTGGAGATGAATGAAATACCCGAAGCGGTTGAAACCCTGCCCACAGACTGACACGAATCAGATCAGGAATATTTTGTCATGAGCCGGAGAAGCTATATCAGGGTGATGATATGCTTCTTGCGGCTTTTATAATATCCCTCCTTATCGCAGTCGCGCTTCTGCCGCTGACCTTTAATGCCTCGGCTGTCTTTGACGAATGCGGTTTCAGTCTGAATATCCGCGTCAGGCTTGCCCATATTATTACTCTGTTTGGCTGGGACTCCGGTGAGGAAGGCCTGGATTTCCTGCTCAAGAAACGCGCCCGTAAGGAGAAAAAGAAGAAAAGCCGTATAAACAAAATCATCGGAGGCATTTTTAACCCGAGATCGCTGCTGAATATAAAGGGCATGACCATCGCCAGGTTCGAGGTCCGGGGGGTCATCGCAACCTCAGACGCCGCAAGGACCGCCATGCTTTATGGTTCGCTGTGCGCTGTTTTATCTGCTGTTGCTCCATTCCTTAACCGCAGCAGGACGCAGGTTGACTTCTACCCTGATTTCGAGAGGGAAAAGCCTGATTTTCACATAAGCTGCATAATCAGGGTCAGGATTATCCATATTATATATCTGATAGCAAGTCTTTATGTGGCTAAGTATCTGAAAGGAAGGTGGCACAGCCTATGGAACCGCATCCCATTGAAGAACTGATGAAGACGGCCATGGAAAGCATAAAGGAAATGGTTGATGTAAATACGATTGTAGGCGACGCGGTACAGACGGTGGACGGCACGGTGATCATTCCCGTATCGAGGGTATCCTTCGGGTTTGCCGCCGGTGGAGGCGAATACGCCAAGGGGGACAGCAGGAACCAGGAATCCAAGTTTCCGTTTGCCGGCGGAAGCGGCGCGGGAGTGTCGATCAATCCTGTTGCATTCATGGTTGTCGGACGCAATAATACCGTAAAAATGATACCCGCTTCATTTAATAATCCCATAGACAGGCTCCTGGAAACCATACCCAATGTTATCGAGCAAATCAAAAAATCGGTGACAGGAAAGGACCAGGGAAAGCCAAGCAAGAAAAAGGATAACGGAAAGGAGGGCGAAACAAAGGAGGAAGAAAGCAATGAGAAGCAGGAATCGTGATTCCTGTCGGCCCACGAAAACGCAAATAAAGGGGGCTTTCGCCCCCTTAATCTCTATGAATCACTTGTTATTTGCCCATTGTTCCAGTACCTTACTTAGCCTGGGTAGGGTACTGATTTCCGGTGTAGGACTGGAATACCTTCTTAACGATGTTTCCACCGATTCTTCCGGCGTCACGGCTGGTGATATCGCCGTTATAACCCTGCTTGAGGTTTATACCCAACTGGCCGGCAATCTCATACTTCATGTTGTCAAAAGCAGTTCTGCTTCGGCTGTTGCGTGCCATTGAAATTCACCTCCTCAATTCTTATTATTTCTTATCGCCCATGCATTATAAGTAGAAAGTTATGGTGAGGCCGCGGCGCCGTTCTTCCCGCTGTTTTTAAAAAATGTGCCTTCGTTGACAAATTGTTGGTCATATTGACAGAAGATTTATTGTTTTATTCGATATATTGTGATATATTGTTCAATGAATACATATATTCTGTTATTATGGTGTCTGAAAAGAGGGTAAATAATAAACACATGACAAAACGAGATTAACTCTCGTAAAGGGGATGATTCCTGTGCTTCAGAATATCTTGTTCCCCAGGAGCAATCTCCAGAAAGCCCTGGACGCTTCCTGGCTGAGAAACGAGGTCATTTCCAACAATATCGCCAATGTTGATACGCCTGGGTATAAGCGCAAAACCGTCAAGTTCGAGGAATTTCTCAGCAGTGAAATGAAAACAGGAAGAATCAGCAAGGGGCAGACAAGGTTCCAGTCGTCTCAAATCGTTGTATCCCGGGACTACAGTACCCTGAGTTACCGCTCAGACGGCAATAACGTGGACATCGAGAACGAGATGGCCGAACTGGCCGCAAATACATTACGCTACAATACGTTAATACAGAAGATGAACGGCGATTTCCAGAACCTTCGCAAGGTGATCAGGGGAGGTGCTTGATAGTGTCATTTTTCAGATCGTTCAACATCAGCTCTTCGGCGCTGACAGCACAAAGGCTGCGCATGGATGTAATAGCACAGAATATCGCCAATGTTAACACCACCAGGACAGAGGATGGAACGCCGTACCGCAGGAAGACGCTTGTATTCCAGGAACGCGAAAGCGCACCATTTTCCCAGTACCTTTCCAGGGCAAGCAGGGAGCGCTTTTTAAGCGGATCCGGCGCCGGCGGCGGGGTCAGGGTAACGGCTATTGTCGAGGACCCGTCACCGTTCAGGGAGGTCTATGATCCTGGCCATCCTGATGCCGATGAGAACGGAATTGTGCAGATGCCGAATGTGGACATCATTACCGAGATGGTCAACATGATCTCGGCTACAAGGGCATACGAAGCCAACGTAACGGCCTTGGACGCGTCAAAAGCCATGGCTTCCAAGGCGCTTGAAATCGGAAGATAAAGCCAGCTGCAGGATGAGTCCTGAAACAGGGGGATGATAACATGGCGTTTGAAGCGATAAGTTCAATAAGCGGATCGCTGCCTGGCATAAACCAGGCGAAGGTTTCGGGCTCCAATAACTCTGAAGTGAGTTTTAAAGATATGCTATTGGATGCGATAAACAGCGTTAACCAACTGCAGCAGGAGTCCGACGCCATAACCGAGGATTTCATAGCCGGACGGACAGACAGCATCCACGATGTCATGATTGCCGGGACCAAGGCAAGCCTGGCCCTGGATTTCATGATCGAGGTCCGGAACAAGATTATGGAAGCCTACCAGGAAATTATGAGAATGCAGGTGTAAGATAAATCCCGCACGTGCGGGAAGATATGTACAAATGAAAGACCCTTTGCCGGAAGGAAGATGATGAGATGCCAGAGGGATTAAAGAAACTGTTGGAAAAGATAAGGACTTACTGGAAGGAACTTGAGAAAAGCCAGAAAGTCAGGATTTACGTCATGGCGGCAATCGTTGTTCTTGCTGTTGTCGCAACCCTGGTAATGACACTGCGGGTGGACTACGTCCCTTTGTTTGACTCATCTGAAACCGTAAACCTAAAGCCTGTTGTAGAGTACCTGGATGAAAACGGTATCAAGTATAGGAAAGGGACCAACCAGATCTATGTTGACAGCAGGAAGAGGGAGGATATCGAGTTTGACCTGACCACCCAGGGCATTGTATCTCCCGAGGTGACCTTTGCCGAGACCTGGTCACAGCTTTCACTGACAGCTACCGAGGCTGACAAGCAAAACCTCTGGAAGAATTACCTGACCAATGACCTCGTATACAAGCTCAAGAAGTTTGAAAATGTTGAAAACGCGACCGTCCAGTATACCAAGCCCGAAAAGACCTACTGGGCCAGGGACAATGCCGAAGACCAGGGCAGCGCATACGTCATGCTGAAGACCAAAAACCCGCTTACTGCTGACCAGGTTGATGCGGCAGCCAGGGTAGTGGCAGCATCATTGGGTGTTCCCGCGGACAGGGTTACCATAGTCGACCAAAACCTTAACCCACTGAGCCGCCAGGGCAGCAGCGACCTGGCGCGGGCGTCGACACAGGACGAAATGAGGCGGCAGCGCCAGTTTGAACTGGAGAGCAAGGTTTACGAAACCTTCAAAATCGGGTTAGTCCAGAACGCCAACTTTGATACCATGAGCGTTTCCGCCAGCATCGCCCTTGATTTCGATACGCATAAAAGCGTATCAAAGGAATATTCGGCGCCTGACCCGGACGGACAGGGATACAGGAACAGTTACGAATACCTGGAGGAAAACCTGACCAACGCTGAAGCCGGAGAGATACCGGGAACCGATAGTAATCCCGAAACCGTGCCGTCTTACCAGTTTGGCGAAAATGAGAATTCCAATTACAGCAAGGTCCAGTCCTATGAAGAGAGACTGTTCAATGAAACCAATTCGGAAACCGAGAAGGCGTTGGGCAAGCTTATAAGCAACCAGTCGACCATGTCCATCGTGCTCTGGTATGGCAAAGTGGTGGAAACAGCCGACGGGCTGACCCCTGATTACATGGAAGAGGTGAGGCAGCTGGCCTCGGACGCTACCGGCATACCCGTGCAGAATATAACCGTAAGCATACAGAAGCTTGTTCCTGAGCCCATGCCGGCTGTGACACTGGGCGACACGCTCAGGGAACTGTTCGACAGGTACGGTTTGTATGCGCTGATGCTGATCCTTCTGGTTATTATGGTAGTGACAGCTATGCCCAGGAAGAAGCCAGAAACCGCCCTGGAGCTTGCGACTGCCGAAGCTGCTGCCGGTGGGGTTCCGGCAGAAATGAAGGAACCCCTCCAGGATATCAGTATCGAAGAGCAATCAGAGCTTAAGAAACAGATTGACAGGTTCGCGCAGCAGAATCCCGATGCAGTGGCACAGCTGTTAAGGAACTGGATTGCCGAGGATTGGGAGTAATTGCGGAGGTTTGAACGATTATGGCCGTGAAAAGCGATCAAACAAGGAATCTGAGTGGCAGGGAAAAGGCTGCCATGCTGTTGATCACACTGGGGCCTGAACGTTCCGCGCAAATCTTCAAGCACCTCAAGGAGGATGAAATCGAACAACTCACCCTGGAGATAGCCAATATCAGGACCGTTTCTCCAGCGGAGCGTGAAAAGGTTCTGAGTGAGTTCTATTCGTTATGCCTGGCCCAGCAATACATAACCGAGGGCGGTATCAGCTATGCCAAGGAGATCCTGGAGAAGGCCCTTGGCACTGAAAAGACCATGGAGATCATCAACAAGCTGACCGTTTCCCTCCAGGTCAGGCCTTTCGATTTTGTGAGGAAAGCCGATCCGTCACAGATCCTCAACTTCATCCAGAGTGAGCATCCCCAGACCATAGCGCTTATCCTGGCATATATGAAGCCTGCGCAGGCTGCCGCAGTGTTGTCGGCACTGCCCCAGGACAAGCAGGCCGACGTCGCCAAAAGGATCGCTACCATGGACAGGACGTCCCCTGAAATAATCAAGGAAGTGGAAAGGGTCCTTGAGAAAAAACTGTCCAACCTTGTAACAGAGGACTTTATGGCAGTGGGCGGCATCCAGGCTATCGTGGATGTGCTCAACTCGGTAGACAGGGGAACTGAGAAATATATCATGGATACCCTTGAGATTGAGGATGCCGACCTTGCCGAGGATATCCGCAAGAGAATGTTCGTGTTCGAAGATATTCTGCAGCTTGACAACCGCGCCATCCAGCGTTTCCTGCGCGAGGTGGACAACAGCCAGCTTGCGCTGGCGCTCAAGGGTGCTACCGAAGAGGTCCAGAACATCATATACAGCAATATGTCCAAGCGTCTGGCCGAAATGATCAAGGAAGACATCGAATACATGGGACCTGTCCGGCTGAAGGATGTGGAGGAGGCCCAGCAGAAGATCGTAAACGTGATCAGGAAGCTGGAGGATGCCGGAGAGATCATAATATCACGCGGCGGAGGAGACGAAATCGTTGTATAGCAATTCATACGGCTACAGTGTGTATAAGAGGAACCAGGTCAATCTGGGCAAGCCTATGCAGATCAAGAGCAGCAGTCCCAAAACTGTTGCTGTTGATGAGCCTGACATGAAAAAAGCCGACGACCCTGAAAAGAAAGCCGAGGAGATTGTCGCAAGGGCAAGGGATGAAGCAAAGCTCATAATCCAGGAAGCCGAACTGGAGGCAAAACGCCTGATTGAACAGGCTAAAGCCCAGATCGAGGAGTATGCCGGAGAAATCGAGCAAAAGGCGAAGGAAGAGGGTTACAGAACAGGGGAAAGCCTTGCCCAGCAGCACTACCAGGGACTACTGGCCGAGGCGGAGGATTTCAGGAACAGGGCAAAAACCGAGTATGAAGAAACAATCCGCTCACTGGAGCATGACATCGTGGAGCTGGCTGTGAACATAGCAAGGAAAGTTCTGGAGGCCGAGCTTGAAACCAGCAGGGAAGCCATCCTGAAGATTGCCGGGGCTGCAATAGAGGCATGCCTGAACAGGGACAGGATCCTGCTGAGGGTCTCGGCCGATGATTATGACTATGTGATGGAAAACAGCGAACGGATAAAAAACATGGCAGGGGATATAAGGGCGCTTGAGGTCCGGAAAGACCAGACATTGACGAAAGGATCCTGTATTGTGGATACCGGTTACGGAATGGTGGACGGCAGCCTGGAAACCAAGCTGGAAATGGTGGAGCAGGCTTTCCATGAACTGATGGGTGACAGGTGAAGGAACAGGAATGAATAACCATACCCTATTGGATAAATATCAAAAACTGCTGGACGAAGGAAACTTTGTCCGCCATATGGGCAGAGTCACCAAGGTTGTTGGTCTGACCATCGAATCGGAAGGCCCCGAAACTCATATCGGGGCTTTATGCACTATAAAGTCCCGCGGACAGAAGAATATAATGGCGGAAGTTGTAGGTTTCAGGGACAACAGCGTCCTGCTGATGCCCATAGGGGACATGTCGGGCATCGGCCCCGGCAGCACTGTGACAGTCTACCACAAGGACCTGGAAGTAGCTGTGGGAGAGTCCCTGCTGGGCCGTGTCCTTAACGGTCTCGGCCATCCCATGGACGGCAAGGGCCCCATTGTGCCCGAAAGCTATTATCCGGTCTCCAACAGGCCGCCGAATCCCATGGCCAGGCCGAGGATAAGGGAGGTGCTCCCCCTGGGTGTAAAGTGCATTGACGGCCTGCTGACCGTGGGAAAAGGCCAGCGTATTGGCATCTTTGCCGGAAGCGGAGTCGGCAAGAGCACCCTGCTGGGAATGATAGCCAGGAATACCAAGGCCGACATCAATGTCATTGCACTGATCGGAGAACGCGGAAGAGAGGTGCGTGAATTCCTGGAAAGGGATCTGCAGGAAGAAGGCCTGAAAAGGTCGGTGGTGGTTATCGCCACCTCGGACCAGCCCGCCCTTATCCGTCTGAAGGGAGCCATGGTGGCTACTGCCATCGCCGAATATTTCCGGGATAAGGGGAAGGATGTCCTGTTCCTGATGGATTCCCTGACACGTTTTTCCATGGCCCAGAGGGAGATCGGGCTGGCAATAGGGGAACCGCCCGTATCCAGGGGATATACGCCTTCCGTTTTTGCTATCCTGCCCAAACTGCTGGAGAGGGCGGGAACCTCTGAAAAAGGCTCCATAACAGGTCTCTATTCGGTGCTGGTGGATGGCGACGACATGACTGAACCCATAACAGATACCGCACGGGGCATACTGGACGGCCATATCGCCCTTTCCAGGCAGCTTGCCCACCGGAACCACTATCCTGCCATCGATGTGCTTGGGAGCGTCAGCCGTGTCATGAACGATATTGTGGAAGAAGAGCACCTGAAGAATGCCAATGAGTTGAGAAGAGCCCTGGCTATCTACCGCGACGCGGAGGACCTGATCAATGTGGGCGCCTATGTAAAGGGAAGCAATCCTGCCATTGACTGGGCCATCAGTTTGCACGACAGCATTAACGAGTTTCTTACCCAGGGTGTGTTTGAACGCTATTCCTTCCGGGATACCATCGAAAAAATGAAACAGGCAGTTACCATTAAGGAACAAAGCTGAGTCGCGAAACGGCAGGGCCGCTATCCCTGGCTGGCATGTCCTGCTTTTTAAACGGAGTTAAACATGGCGGTTTTCAGGTTCAGGTTGCAGAAGCTGCTAGATCTGAAACAGCAGTTGGAGGACAAGATAAAAAACGAACTTGGGCTTGCCATCAAAGCCCATGAACAGGAGAAGGAGAAGCTCGCGTTGATTGACGCGGGCATTTCGCGTTTGACGGAGGATTTCAGGAAAGCCTGTTCGGGGACAATCAATCCGGACAGGATCAAGGAAATAAAGGCCTGGCTTGAGGTCCAGAAAGAGGCCAGGAAGCAGCAACTGGAGGCTGTTAAGATAAGCCGTGAAAATGTCGATAAAATAAGAGCAAGGCTCGTTGCTGCGATGCAGGAAAAGAAGGTCCTGGCAAACCTGAGGGAAAAGGAGTTTGAGAAATTCAGAAAGCAGGAGGAAAGAAACGAGCGGAAGCTTACGGATGAGCTTGTCAGTTACAGGGAGAGCCTGAAAAAAGCATCACAGGAAACGGGAGAGCAATAAATCACGGATGAATATTGCTCCCCTTCGCAGGGGAGATAAATAATGGCTGAAAAAGCAAAGGGAAATCCAAAGAATCCCAGACCGACTGCGCGAAGTCCGGAAGGCAAAACAAGAAGTATACTGCAGGGATTTCTGGCGGTAATGCTGGCATTGGTTGTTGTCGCCATAGTCTTCTGCGGTGTTTTTTATATTATCCTGAAAAACAATGTCTATGGCCTCGGAGAGGCCTTCAGGCCTGCATTCCAGAACAGTCCCATACTCAGACTCGCCCTTCCTCCACTCCCGGAAGAAATCGATCCGGATGCTCCCGAGAATCTTACCGAGGCTGAAATCCGTAAGAAGTACGATGAATACAGGCAGAAAGTTGCCGATCTCACCGTGAGGCTGGATGAGGCCAACCAGGTCATCAGCCAGTATGAGAGCCAACAGAACATCCTGGAGGAGAACAGGGCTGTACTTGAGACCAATGAGAAGTTGCTGGCGTCCATACAGCAGGAGCAGGAAAAGCTTGAGCAGAAGAAGACAGAGATTGCCGGGCTGATTGCCTCGGGCAACAGGGATGGATTCCTGGAATACTACGCGCAGATAGACCCCGAAACCGCGGAGGCCATATATAAGGAGTTCGTAAAAGAGGATATCAACCGGCAGGCCAAAACCGAGCTGGCCAAGCCGTATGCTGCCATGGACCCTGCCAGCGCCGCAAGGGTTCTGGCCGAATTGTGGAACAGGGACAAGGAAACCGCCATAGGCGTGTTTGAAGGTTTGAATGCAAATGCCAAGGCGAAGATACTCGAAAAGATGGAAGCGCCATTGGCGGCCGAAATTACCAGGACCCTTTCCGACAGGATGCTTGTCAGGTGATATGAATGCCGCATCCGCAAGGATGAAGGTATAGAAACGTTAAATGTGAAGGGAGGTGAAAAAGGAAATGGATGGCAGTATTTTAGCCAGTATGATGATATCCGGCGCTGCCGCGACCGGCAGAACGGGAACGGCCAGGAAGCAGGAAGCCGACGGTTCCTTTTCGGGCATCCTTGCAGAAAAGATGCAGGAAAGCAGGACCGCGGGGAAAAGGGAAAGCCGGGCTGGCAAGGCAACAGGGATTGACAGCCGGGACAGACCCGGGGTCAAGATCAAAACACCGGATAATGAACAAAGCCCTGATGTGGGCCTGAAGCCCGATGCGGCCAGGGGCAAAGGGAATGTTGATGCTAAGCGGGATATTCGTCCCAAGGCGGATACGTCGGCCCCTGAAACTGAAAAGGCCGATGGGTCAGAGAAAGAGGAACTGATCAATGAGCTCATCCTGCTGCTGGAAACGCTTTTCACGGGAATGTACGCAACGCTGTCAGGGGATGATTCCGCTGAAGTGACAGATGCCGGAGCACTGGAAGGCGGAGAGCCCAACCAGCTCACAGCGGTATTGCAGTCCATGCTGGGCAGCAGGCTGGACAGGCTCCAGGAACTGCTGGACCGTATCCGTTCCACAATGAAAAACGTACCCGGCCAGGAGGGGTTCCTTGCCCTGCTGGATGAGATCGAAACGCTGATATCAAAGATGCAGGGGAGTGAAACCGGCCAGGATTCTGCCCTGGGCCTGCAGTTGGAAATTATGTCGGGAAAGGGCGGAGAGGATATTGAAGGCCTGATTTCCCAGCTCGAGAACCAATGCCGCGAGATTGCCGATAAGCTGAGAACCATGCATGATGGCGGCGGAACGCAGGATCAGGCTGTTGAAAACAGCGGGAACCCGGATAAGGAGCCCATTGCCGAAGGCGCGGAAGATAGCCGGGATGACGGGAAACTGGCTGATCATCCCAGGCACAGGGGAATAAATGCCGACAAGGCGACCGATACGTCCAGGAAGGCCCATGGTGCTGAAACCGGCAGAACCGGGGCAATGGAAAGCGACGAAACCATAAAAGGACAGGAAACCATTCCCCAGGGACAGCAGGTTCCCGATTCAGTAACTTCCAGGGACAACCCGCGTGTCATGAAGGCCGAGAGCACAGGCCACTACCTTTCGGACAAGCTGGTCAACCAGACAGTCACCAGCCAGGTGACCATGAAAATAAGGCTGATGGCCGGGGAGAACAAACAGGAACTCGAAATGCAGCTGAAGCCTGACAGCCTGGGCAAACTGACCCTGAAACTCATCCATGAGCGGGGGCAGGTCCTGGCCAGGATAACAGCCGAGAATGAGCAGGTCAAATCGATCCTGGAGAACAACATGCAGCTTCTTAAGGACGCCCTGGAGAGGAACGGATACTCGGTTCAAAGCCTGGAAGTGTCGGTAGGAAACCAGGACAGCGGAAACAGGCAGGCTGAACGAAAGGAGAAAGGCAGACAGGACCATATCGGGGAACCGGTAGCCAGGCCTTCTGCCAGCAGCATAAGGAGATTACCGGAAAGCGGCCTGTACCATATTGACATACCGGGTATCTCACAGCAAATCGATCTTATAGCATGAGAAAGGGGTGAAGCAAGTGTCTGAAGTAAGTTCGGCAACAACATACACCCAGAAAACAATTGAACAAATCATCGAAGAGCAGGCCAACAAGTCCAGGAGCACAAGGAATACCGGGGAGCTTGGGAAGAACGACTTTCTGAAGCTTCTCATCACGCAGGTGCAGCACCAGGACCCGCTGGAGCCCCAATCCGACACCGACTTCATAGCCCAGATAGCCCAGTTCAGCGCCCTGGAACAGATGCAGAACCTGAACAATACCTTTGCCATGACCAAGGGCTTCGGCATGATCGGCAAGTATGCAATAGCACAGACTTCCGACGATGAAACCGGCAGAACCAGCTATATCGCAGGCATTGTTGAATCGGTCCGGGTGAAGGGCGGCATAGTCTATGCCATCATAAACGGGCGGGAGATCGATATTGACAAGATCATCGAGGTCTCCGGCACCGCCCTGGGAAGCACCGGCAAGATATCGGATTACGGCGGGCTTGTTGGAATGCTGGGCAGCGCCTACCTGTACAACCAGGACGGCGGCAGGGCAACTGTCAAAGGCATCATATCCTCTCTTGAACAGAGGACGGATGGCATCTACGCCCGCATGGACGAGGTGGACATCGATCCTTATAATCTGGACATGACAGGCTTTGAGAGTCCCGAGGAGTACGTGCTGGCCTATGCAGGCAAGGAGGTCACTGTAAGGTTCAAAGATCCCAATACGGGCGAGGTTGTTAAGGTAACCGGAACGCTGCGTGACGGCTATTTCGATGACAGCGACAGGCTGCACCTGATCCTTGACGGTGTCGCTCTTCCTGTAGAAACCATCTACTCCACTGAAATGGCTGACCTCTACTCAAGCGAGCACATGCTTCTCCAGCAGATCCTTTACATACTCCGGGACCGGCTGGGTGCAGGTAATCAGGATACTGAGCCTGGGGAGGAAACCGGCGAGGCTGATGCCGTGACCGAAACCGAAACGCCGACCGATCCGGAAGGAGGGGTTGGATGAACATCAACAGGCCTGTTCAGAGCATAAACCAATATCTGAACACTGTCCCGAAGCCGGCGGGTGAACGGGTGAAAGCCCCGGCCGAAGAATTCTCAAGCATCCTGAGCCAGAAGCTCAGTGAGAGCAGGGATGTGAAGATCTCAAAACACGCGGCCATGCGGCTGGAGGCCAGGAATATCAGGATGGACGCCCAGATGCTCGAAAAGCTGAGGACAGCAGTTGACAGGGCCCAGGCCAAGGGGGTAAGGGATTCGCTGGTGGTAATGGAAGATGTGGCGCTTGTCGTGAACGTACCTAACAGGACCGTTATCACGGCTGTGAAGCAGAGCGAACTGAAGGATAATATTTTCACCAATATCGACGGAGCGGTTTTCACCTGAGTGTGATCCGCGAAATAAAGGCATTTGGAATCAACTATTCAGCCGGACCCTTCCGGGAGGCTGATCGTTTCTGAATGACAGACGAAGCGAAAACGGGAGGTTGATTAATTATGATGATGTCCATGTTTGCAAGCGTTTCAGGCTTGAAAGCGCATCAGATAAGGATGGACGTAATAGGCAACAATATCGCCAATGTTAACACCATAGGCTTCAAGGGAGCCAGGGCGACATTTCAGGAAATCTTCGCACAAACCCTGTCGTCAGGCGGAGCACCTGACACCATGACGGGAAGAGGCGGCACCAACCCCATGCAGATCGGTCTTGGCATGAATGTGGATGCCATTTCCACCGATATGGGAAGGGGCAGCGTGCAGCGCACCGAAAGCCCCACAGATCTTTCCATAGAGGGTGAAGGCTTTTTCATCGTAAGAAGCGGCAATGAAGGAGCATACAGCTTTACCCGGGCAGGCAATTTCACCATCGACAAGGCCGGGAACCTGGTCACGTCTACCGGTAAGAATGTATATGGATGGATGAAATACACCTATGGGGAAAACGGATATGAGTTCGATACCCAGGAACCCATAAGGCCGATAAACCTCTATGAGGACATCTACAACACGAATAAGCGCATCATAGCAGCCAAGGCCACCACCGAGGCGATACTTTCCGGCAACCTGGACGCCACCAGGCCGGCGATATTCGGAACTACAACCAGCAATGAACCTGTACCTGTCACTGATGAATATTTGGCTGACGGAACGGCGTCTGCTGATGGGGATGGAATACCGGATGTGGACGGACAGAACGTAGATCCTCACTTCATCGTCCCCATAAATGTCTACGACGACCTTGGCAACGAGTACAAGATCAACCTGAAGTTCTGGAAGACCTATGTGTATTACAACGAGAGCGAAGATCCGGATATGCGTATGACCCAGTGGTACTACCTGGTGGATCCCGCCAACGGCGCTACGGCCGAGTCGAGTGATGAGACTATCGCCTCGGGCTACCTGTGCTTTGACTCCCAGGGCAGGATTGTTACCACAGACACCAATTTCCCCATATCGGCCGATTTCGTGCTTAAACCCGCGCCTGAAACAGGAGCAGGCCCGTTCACCGTCAGGCTGGACATGAGGCAGCTGTCCCAGTATGCCGACGATTCGTCGGTGAAACCCATGCGGGTGGACGGCTATCCTCCCGGAACCCTGGTGACCTTTAGCATAGGTGATGATGGAGTCATTACCGGCGTTTACGACAACGGCCGGCAACAGCCGCTGGGTCTGATCGCACTGGCGACCTTCGAGAACCCGGCCGGTCTGGAAAAAGTGGGAGCCAACGAGTTCAGGCAGACCACCAACTCCGGCGATTTCAAGCTCCCGAATAAGCCGGGCACCAGCGGCGCGGGAACCCTGGTCCCCGGAACCCTCGAAATGTCCAACGTGGACCTGGCGGGGCAGTTTACCGATATGATCATCACCCAGAGGGGCTTCCAGGCCAACAGCAGGGTGCTGACGACTACCGACGAACTCCTGCAGGAACTTGCCAACATAAAGAGGTAATGTAAGGCATTAAGGGCCGGTTTCCAGCCGGCCCTTCCCGGCTGCTGCCGGGCATGTCCGGCAGCAGCCGGGGATCCCTGCTTGGCAGGCGGTTTCGCCTGATAAACGGAGGTGCGAATATATGATCAAAGTTTCAAGATTCAACGGCACCAGCTTTGTCATCAACTGTGAGTGGATTGAAACGGTGGAATCCACCCCTGATACCGTCATAACCCTTGTCAACGGGAAAAAGTATGTGGTTAACGAAAGCGTTGACGATATAATCAATATGGTAATAGAATACAAGCGCAGAGCGGGGTTTATCCACAGATTAATTAATCCCTTGCAGGAAAATGACGATAAATGACATAGAATAGTTCAAAAAGGGGTGTCCCGAGTTGCAGGGTAAGTCTTTGTATGCCATATTGCTTTCAATAATCGCAGTACTCGCGCTGGCTCTCGCCATTATGGTAATCTTTTTGTTTACCACATACAACCGCATAAATAATACAGGCCAGGAGGCCAATAATGCCAAAGACTTGCCTCAGAAGACCAGGGAAGTGCCTCCTGAAGAAGAAGCAAGAATCAACCTGTATGCCAGGGAAGACGGAACCGGCGGTGAAGCCATCTTCAACCTGAAATCATCACCCGCCCATGAGACAAGCTTTCTGAAGGCTTCCATCACCATTGTTTTCGATGCCGGGGAGAAGAAAAAGCTTCTGGAAGAACGCACAGAACTGATGAAAAACTGTGTCGGCGAGTTCAAAGAAGTTTGCATAGAGTATTTCAGGAGCCAGACCTTTGAACAGCTCACCGATGAAGCTGCCATGGAAAAGGCCAGGGATGCCCTGAAAGAGAAGTTTAACAATATCGTGTCCAAGAGGATTGACGAGAGGATTATTCTCCGGGTTGTCTTTGAAGACTGGATAGTACAGTAAAGGGGAGGCGAGCAGGCTGTGGGAGATATTCTTTCCCAAAATGAAATAGACAGGCTGCTTGCGCAGCTGAATGCCGGAGAGCTGGATGTCAAGGAATTTTCCAAGGAAACGGCTGAAAAAAAGGTCCGCAACCATGACTTCAGGCGCCCCAGCAAATTTGCCAAGGACCACATCCGGACCCTCAGCATTATAAATGAGAACTATGCCCGGCTGCTTACCAACTTTTTATCCGGATACTTAAGGACATTGGTCCAGGTGGATGTCCAGACCGTGCAGCCGCTGCAATATTCGGAGTTCACAAACTCCATAGCCAACCCTGCTGTCCTGGGGATTGTCAACTTTGACCCATTGCCAGGATCCATCATCTTTGAAATCAATCCTTCCATCGCATACTCCCTGATAGACAGGATCCTTGGGGGCAAGGGGGTAGGGATTGACAGGGTGAGAGGCTTTACCGAGATAGAGCTTGCCATACTCATAAGGCTTATGACCCAGATGCTCTCCCTGATGCGCGAGCCCTGGGAGAATGTCACGGATATCAGGCCCAGCCTGGACAGGATTGAAACCAACGCCCAGTTTGCTCAACTGATGTCTCCCAATGAGATGGTGGCCCTGGTCACCTTCACCGCCAAGATCGGCGATGTTGAAGGGTTTTTGAATATCTGTATACCTCACATGGTGGTGGAGCCGGTTATGCCGAAGCTGTCCACCAAGCTGTGGTTCTCCCTGATCGAGAAGGGATCAACCCAGGAGACAAGGGAGTCCATTGAGCTGAGGGTCAGGGAAACAGATATTCCCGTAACAGCGATCCTCGGCAGGACTACATTGTCGGTCCAGGAGTTCCTGATGCTCCAGGAAGGGGACGTGCTCATGCTGAATACCAACATCAACGGCAAGCTTGAGGTATATGCCGGGGACATACTGAAGTTTTATGGAAAACCCGGTGTGCGTAACAAGAAAAACGCCGTCAAGATTACCGAAATTGTCAGATCGGAGGATGATTAAATGGGCGATATGTTGTCGCAGGAAGAAATTGATGCCCTGCTTAGCGGAGTAAGTTCGGAAGATGAAAGCCCGGTTGACGAAAAGGCCGGTTATACCGAAGTGCCGCAAGGTGCGGTACTGACGCCTGAAGAGATCGATACCCTCGGTGAAATCGGTAATATCAGCATGGGTACTTCGGCGACTACCCTGTATGCCCTGCTTGGCCAAAAGGTGAGGATTACCACGCCGCGGGTTGAGATAACCACCTGGGATCAGATCGCCAAACTGTTTGTCAAGCCTTTTGTGGCTGTGAAGGTACAGTACGTAAACGGTCTTGAAGGCGTGAACATGCTGATTATGAAGGAGGATGACGTCAAGGTCATAACCGACCTCATGATGGGTGGCGATGGCCTGGGGAATGTTTCGGGCGAACTCACCGAGTTGCATCTCAGCGCGATATCGGAAGCCATGAACCAGATGATAGGATCCGCATCCACATCCCTTTCATCCATGTTTGATAAAAGGGTTGATATATCTCCTCCCGAATCCACATTGGTTGATGGGGCTTCCAACATAGATAAAATCAAGATAGATACCGACTCCTCCATCGTCATGGTCAGTTTCAAGCTGCAGGTAGGAGACCTTATAGACAGCGAGATCATGCAGCTCTTGCCCATCCCGTTTGCCAAAAGCATGGTGGAAAGCCTAATGGATAAAAACAAGCTGGGACCGGCCGCAGAAGTTCCGAAAGCGCAGCAGCCGCCTGTTCAGGCCCAGGAGCCGCCCCAGTACCAGCAGCCGCAGCAGGTTTCGTCGCAAATGCCGCCTCCGCCCCAGTTCACCCAACCTGCACAGCCGGCGCCGGGCTTCGGTATGCAGATGCCGCATATGGGACATCCGCAGCATCCTTCCACCCCTGTCAACGTGCAGCCGGCACAGTTCCAGTCCTTTGAGGACGAGGAGTATGCTTATGATACCAACAATATCGGACTCCTCATGGATGTTCCGCTCCAGATTTCTGTTGAGTTGGGCCGCACGACCAAAAAAATCAGGGAAATACTTGATTTCGGGCAGGGGTCCATCATTGAACTGGACAAGCTGGCCGGCGAGCCTGTGGACATCCTCGTAAACGGCAAGGTTATCGCAAAGGGCGAAGTGGTTGTGATAGACGAGAGCTTTGGCGTGCGAATAACCGATATCCTCCATCCTTCAAAAAGACTTTAAATTTGTCAATATATCATATATAATCGTATTAATCGTATACAATTGATAATTTCCGACAGATAGTGGTATGATTTTATGTGTATAGACTTTTAAGGAGAGGATATGACCTATGGCAACTATTCTGATAGTTGATGATGCTGCTTTCATGCGCATGATGATCAAGGACATCCTTACCAAGAACGGATACACTGTTATAGGCGAGGCAGAGAACGGTATCAAGGCGGTGGATAGATACAAGGAACTCAATCCTGATCTTGTCATTATGGATATCACCATGCCGGAAATGGATGGCATCCAGGCAGTCAGGCAAATAAAAGCTCTCAATGCCTCCGCGAAGATTATCATGTGTTCCGCCATGGGACAGCAAGCCATGGTCATTGAATCCATACAGGCAGGTGCACGCGATTTTATCGTGAAACCTTTCCAGGCCGAGCGCGTTATCGAAGCGGTGCGGAAGGTCATTGGCTAGGAAACCGGAAGGAATGTGTGCCAATGGAAGACATTCTTTTATTGCTGGGCATGCTGATAATATTTTCAGCAGTACTGTTCATAGCCTGGCTCACCACGAGGCTGCTGGGAAGGAAGATGGCCGGAGCGTCGAAGAACAGACTGATGAGTGTTGTTGAGACACTTCAGGTTGGAATGGACCGATACCTCTATCTTATAAAAGCAGGTGATCGCTTTTTTCTTTTTTATACAACCCGTAAGGGAATGGAACTGGTATCAGAGATAAATATTGACGAAGAAGCGCTGGCCGCGAAGGATGAAGCCTCGGGCAGCGGCAGCGGGTTTAATTTCAAGCGGATCTTTGACTTTTATTCCGGCTTGTCCCGAAAGGGCAAAAGCCAGGTTACAGAGGATATCGAACCAGACCGGCAGGAGGAGGCTGATGAACAGCGCCAGGCCGGCCTTCCAGAGAGCATAAAGAAGCTCCGGAAGCTTAACCACAACCAGGAAGAGGATCAGTACAAAGGCTGAATTCAGGCGGTGGAAGCCATGCTAAAGAAGAAGCTTTGGATTACAATCATTCTTGCCGTTCTGTGCATGAACCTGCTCAGCACGGAAGCCTTTGCCGCTCCGGGCATTTCCCTGACCGACAACGGTATAACCATTCAGTCCACTGATGATCCCCAGGAAATATCCAACAGCATAAAGTTATTATTACTCCTAACGGTATTATCGGTATTACCGTCCATACTCATTATGATGACTTCCTTCACCAGGATCGTCATCGTATTTTCTTTTTTGCGGAACTCCATGGGAACGCAGCAGATTCCCCCCAACCAGGTTATTATAGGTCTTGCCCTGTTCCTTACCTTTTTCATAATGACGCCGGTTTTGACAGACCTCAACCAGAATGCCCTTGTGCCTTTTTCGAATAACGAGATAACGCTCGAAGAGGCTGCGGACAGGGCGTCTGACACCATGAAGGATTTCATGCTGGATTTTACAAGGGAAAAGGACCTGGCCCTGTTTGCCGGGATTGCAAAGGTGCAGCCCACCGAGAACCTGACTGACCTTCCGCTTACCGTGGTGGCGCCTGCCTTCATGGTAAGTGAGCTGAATACGGCTTTCCGGATGGGCTTCATGCTGTACATACCATTCCTGGTCATCGATATGGTGGTGGCCAGCACCCTTATGGCCATGGGAATGATGATGCTTCCGCCCTCCATGATATCAATGCCGTTTAAAATCCTGCTGTTCCTGCTTGTGGACGGGTGGAACCTGTTGACTGAAACCATAATCAAATCGTTTGTACGATAGGCTCGATGATGGTATTTTAAATCGGCGTAACTGAGGGTAGTTCCCGGAAAGGAGCGGTTATGGAGCAGTTTTTGCTGGATATGTCGAGGGATGCCATGATGACCATCCTGAAAGTATCGGTTCCGGTATTGCTCGCCGGGCTGATCGTCGGGCTCGCGGTAAGCATATTCCAGGCAACCACCCAAATTCAGGAGCAGTCCCTCCATTTTGTGCCGAAGATCATTGCAATGCTTGTTGCCCTGCTTATCCTGGGAGCCTGGATGCTGACGGTGATGAAGGAGTTTACCCTTCGCGTATTTGACGGCATGCTGAAGTTCATAGGCATGTAGCTTTTGGATGTGATGGGGAATGACCATACCTCTTGATGGGATCTTCAACCTGTGGAACATCTTCCTGATAGTGCTTGTCCGTATTTCGGGCATGTTCTTTTTATCGCCCATCTTCGGAAGGAGGAACATCCCCGGTTACTTCAAGGTTGGCTTTTGCTTTATCCTGACCATCATAACCGCAAATTCGATTACGGTTCCCGATATGTCCTCATATTCATCCCTGGCATCCTATGTGTTCCTTATAGGGAAAGAGCTTCTTCTTGGGCTTACCATCGGCTTTATATCATACGCTCTGTTTTCGGCAATCTATATTGCCGGTCAGCTCATCGATACACAGATAGGCTTCGGCATGGTTAACGTGATCGATCCTTTAACCAACATCCAGGCGCCGATTACCGCCGATTTTTATGTCATACTGGCCACCCTTTTTATGCTGGTGACCGATACGCATCACCTGCTGATCAAGGCCATTGTTGACAGCTACTCCATTATCCCCCCGGGAGGCGCAAATTTTGGAACGGGCGTGGTGCGGCAGCTGGTGGACCTGTTTTACCACACGCTGGTTATAGGGTTCAAAATAGCGGCGCCCATAACAGCGGCTATTCTGATCACCAATGTAGCCCTCGGCATAATCTCAAAAGCCATGCCCCAGATGAACGTGTTCATACTGGGAATGCCCCTGAAGATCATAGTAGGCCTCATAATCATCCTTATTACCATAGCCTCCTTCAGGGGTGTTGTAACCTTCATCCTGGAAGGCACTTACAGGAATATTTACGATTTTCTGCAGAATGCGGGCGGAACCTGACAGGGAGGGCATGCCTTGAAAGTATTCGGACCCAGGCTTAACAGCAATACTGAATACAGGGGTCTGGTCTCAATCAACCTCCAGCTTTTCGCTGATACCAGCGGGAAAACTGAAAAGGCGACCCCAAAAAAGCGGGAGGAACTGAGGAAAAAGGGCCAGGTAATGCAGAGCAGGGAAGTGACCTCAAACCTGATCCTCCTGATGATATTCCTGTCTTTCAAGCTGGTGGGCAGCTATCTCTACACCGAGTTCAAATCGCTCTTCAACCTGTTTCTGACCGACACGGCGGCCTACAACCTGACCGATCCGAATGAGATCATGCGGCTGGCTGCCTTTGCCGCCCTGCAGATTGTCAAGATGGCCGCTCCCTTCCTTATTATTGCCATACTGTTTGGGGTACTCGGGTCGTATTTTCAGATAGGCTTCCTGTTCACCCTGGAGCCCATCAAACCTAAGTTTTCCCACATCAACCCCATTAACGGTCTTAAGAGGATTTTTTCTTCCAGGTCGCTGTTTGAGTTTATAAAATCCATCGCCAAGGTTGTCATAGTGGCGTGGGTGGCATGGGCTTCCATACAGGCTGAATTCCTGAACCTTACAAAGCTGATGGCCCTGGACCTGGGCCAGATAGTCATGTACACCCTCGGCTCCGCGGTGGATATAGGAATCAAGATATGTCTTGCCCTGCTGGCTGTTTCGGCGGTTGATTACTTCTTCCAGTGGCGGAAATACGAGAAGGATATACGCATGACCAAGCAGGAGGTCAAGGAAGAGTACAAGCAGTTGGAAGGAAATCCCGAGGTGCGGTCCAGGATAAGGCAGAAGCAGCGTGAGATATCCATGAGGCGGATGCTGAGCGAGGTTCCAAAGGCCGACGTGGTTATAACCAACCCGACCCATTTTGCCGTCGCCATAAGATACGAACCCCAGAAGAAGCCAGCGCCCTACGTGGTGGCCAAGGGCGCAGACTATTTGGCAGAGCGCATCAAGGAGGTTGCAAGGAAGAGCAGGGTTGAGATCGTGGAAAACAAGCCCCTTGCCCAGGCTCTCTACAATTCGGTTGACATAGGCGATGTGATACCGCCCGAACTGTACAGGGCCGTTGCCGAGGTACTGGCCTTCGTATACAACCTGCAGGGCAAAAACCCCCAGGCAGCGCTTTGAGAGGGATGAGCAAAGTATTGTATTAAACATCCAATTCATATAAAATACAAGTATAGGATAAAAGCTTGCATATTTCGACAGCAGGGTAATGGCCGCATCCTGTCATGCGGACAGGCATTTTACAAAAGATTGTAAGGTACTGGAGGGAAAGCAGGATGAAGAATAAGAATATGCTGGTGGCAATATTTGTTGTCTTCATAGTGCTCTTCATCATTGTTCCCATTCCGCCGGTTATCCTGGACGTCCTGCTGGTTGTTAACATTACCCTTTCCTTACTGATACTGATCAACTCCATCTACGCCCCGGACGCGCTGTCCATGTCCTCATTTCCAACCATGCTGCTGTTTACCACATTATACAGGCTGTCCCTGAATGTTATCTCCACGCGCCTCATTATAGGCAGAGCGGAGGCAGGAGAGGTCATCAGGAGCTTCGGGCGCTTCGTAGGCGGAAATGACCTGATTGTCGGTTTCATCGTCTTCCTTATCATAATGATCGTCCAATTCCTTGTCATCACCAAGGGCGCCGAGAGGGTTTCCGAAGTTGCCGCAAGATTCACCCTGGATGCTATGCCGGGAAAACAGATGGCCATTGATGCTGATCTGAATTCCGGGCTCATCAATGAATCCGAAGCCAGGGAAAGAAGAAAGCGGGTGCAGCGTGAAGCTGACTTTTACGGCGCCATGGATGGCGCCGCCAAGTTTGTCAAAAATGACGCCATTTTCGGAATAATCTCAACAGCCATCAATATACTGGGCGGTGTTATCATGGGCCTGGTAAGGCTTGGCAGGACCTTTGAGGAAGTCCTGGAAACCTATACGGTCCTTACCATCGGCGACGGCCTTGTAAACCAGATTCCCGCCCTGCTCATCTCCATCGCCACAGGTATCATCGTTACAAGGGCAGCCGCCGAGAGCGATCTCGGAGGCGACCTGATCAGGCAGATCTTCAACAGTTCCAAGGTTATGTATATCGCAGCAAGCGCGTGCATAATCCTCATGCCCATACTCTGGCAATGGTCCCTGCTGCTTGTGGGCGGTTTCCTGGTATACCTGGGCATACAGATTGACAAGCGTAAGGTTGCCGAGTCCAAACAGAAAGAAAAGAAGATAGAGGAGCAGGAGGTTGAAGAGATCAGAAAGCCTGAAAATGTTGTTTCCCTGCTCCAGGTCGACCCGATTGAACTGGAATTCGGTTATGCCATAATACCCCTGGCAGACAAAAACCAGGGCGGAGACCTCCTGGACCGCGTGGTGATGATCAGGCGCCAGCTGGCAATAGAGCTGGGCGTAATAGTCCCCACCATACGGCTTCGGGATAACATCCAGCTAAGCCCCAACCAGTATGTTATAAAGATCAAGGGGGTTGAAGCGGCTTCAGGCGAGCTGATGCTGGATCATTTTATGGCCATGAACCCCGGAACCGTGGAAGAAGAGATCGATGGCATCCCGACCAGGGAACCGGCCTTCGGGCTTGCTGCCCTGTGGATCCATGAAAGCCAGAGGGACCGCGCAGAGATGCTTGGTTATACGGTCGTGGATCCTCCCTCCATCGTGGCGACCCATATGACAGAGGTTATCAAGCGGCATATTCACGAACTTTTAAGCCGCCAGGATGTACAGACTCTTGTGGATAACGTCAAGACCACATATCCCGCCGTGGTTGAGGAACTGATACCAAAAGTCATGACCCTGGGCGAAATCCAGAAAGTCCTGAGCAATCTCCTGAGGGAGGGGGTATCCATCCGGGATATGGTGACCATCCTGGAGACGCTGGCGGATTACGCGCCCATCACAAGGGATACCGACATGCTCACCGAGTATGTGCGTCAGGCCCTTGGACGGGCTATTTCGAGGACCTATATCAGCCAGGACAGCGCAGATGTGATAACTCTTGACCCAAAGCTGGAACAGCTTATCCTTGACTCCGTGCAGAAAACAGAGGCCGGATCCTATATCGCCATGGATCCTGCCATGAGCAATAAGATCGTGAGGGAGACGGCAGCCATGACCGAGAGGATAGCGCAGACCGGGAAAATGCCCATCATTCTGTCATCCCCCGTGGTGCGTCTGTACTTCAAACGGCTGACTGAAAACAGTATCCCGGGATTGGTGGTTTTGTCCTACAATGAACTTGACCCGACCCTGGAAGTAAACTCGGTTGGTATGGTGAGCGTATAAGCAGGTTGATATAGATTGGTGAATGGGTACCGGAGGAAACCATGGTAATTCGCAGATATACCTGTAATAACATGCAGGAAGCCCTGCTCAAGGTCAAAATGGACCTGGGAAGCGACGCTGTGATCATGAACAGCCGCAAGGTGAGAAGAAAAGGGCTGATAGGGCTGTTTACAAAACCCATGATCGAGGTTGTGGCCGCCATTGACGACGATTATGTCAGGCCATCCAGGGTCCAGGCGCGAAGTATCCAGCCTTCAGCGGCTAACGCAGGCCCGTATTATGAAAGCGCGCCGTCGGGGTATCCGGCAGGGGCTTTTCCACAGGCGCCGGCTTACGGCCAGGCGCAGGCGCCCTATCAAACCCGGGAATACCCGCAGGCCGCGCAAAATCCCCAGTCCCCGGCGCCGCCGCAGCCGCAGAATATTGTGCATCAGGGGCCGCAGCCTAATATGTTCCAGGCAGAGCAACAGCCGCAGCAGCAGGCGCAGCCGACCCAGGGGTCAAACACGGCCCAAACCGCTGCTGAGTCCTCTTCCGCAGCCGCCAGCCAGGACGATCACCCCAAGCTTGCTGAACTGGAAACCAAGGTTAAGAACATGGAAGCCATGCTGGAGCAAATATACCAGTCCGTCAAGGGGAAGGACGCTCCGGCGGCGTCGGAACCACCGAACGGGAAATCCGAAGCATCGGCATCTTCCGGGCAGGATGACCTGCCTGCCATCAGAAAAACCCTTGCCGAGATGGAACTGGACAGCAGGTTGATAGACAGGATTGTGGAAAAGATCAGGGAGAGGGGCGGAAGTTCCCAAAAGCCCGAAGAGGCACTGTCCCTGGCTGCCAGGGTCATGACCGTCCTTTTGGGTGAGCCGGATACCATCAAACTCAGATCAGACGGCCGCCCGCAGGTTGTCATATTCATAGGGCCCACCGGAGTGGGCAAGACCACGACCCTTGCCAAGATTGCGGCCGATTTCACCCTGAACAGGCAGAAGAAGGTGGGGCTCATTACGGCCGATACATACCGTATCGCTGCTGTGGAGCAGCTTAAAACCTACTCGGAAATCCTGAATATACCGGTTTTGGTCGTCTATTCGCCTAACGAGGTGCAGGACGCCATCAGGGAACTTTCTGACAAGGATCTGATCCTGATTGACACCGCGGGAAGAAGCCACCGGAACAAGAACCATTTTGACGAACTGAAGGCTTTGGTCAAATCGGCGGAAGCCGACGAAGCCTATCTTGTGGTCAGCGCCAACACCAGCAGGCATGCGATGAAAGAGATACTTGAATACTACTCATTCATCAAGGACTTTAAGCTTCTCTTCACAAAACTGGATGAAGCCCCGGTTCCCGGTGTGATCATAAATGCACGATACCTTACCGGAAGGCCTCTGTCCTATACCACTGCCGGACAGAGCGTTCCCGACGACCTGGATGTGGCGAATCCCCGGGCAATTGTTGCAAGCCTTCTGGGCTCCGGGACAAACAAATGAGAAAACCCTGAACCTCATCCGAGGGTATGGAGGTAATCATGAGCGATCAGGCAGAAGTGCTGCGCAGAATAGTAGGCAATATGAATAACGGTTTGGCTGCTCCGGAAAACCGAAAAACGGAGAAGAGAGCCCGTATCATCACTATTACCAGCGGCAAGGGAGGAGTAGGGAAAACCAGCGTAACCGTCAACCTGGCCATTGCCTTAAGCAGGCTCGGGTTGAGGATCGCGATCCTCGATGTGGATTTTGGCCTTGCCAATGTTGACCTGCTGTTCGGAATAACCCCGAAGCATACCCTGCTGGATCTCATACGGGATGAGAAGTCCATATTTGAGGTCATGACCGACGGCCCGAACAACATCAAGTTCCTTTCAGGGGGATCGGGCGTTGAGGAACTGACGAGGCTTGACAGGAAGAAGCTCCGCAAGTTCATCAGCAACATAGCCCTCCTTGACAAGCTCTATGACATTATCCTCATCGATACAGGCGCCGGGCTGTCCCGGAATGTCATGAGCTTTATCATGGCGGCTGATGAGATCATACTTGTTACCACGCCAGAACCTACGGCCATCACTGATGCCTATGCCCTGGTAAAAATGGTGTCGAGGCGTGACAGGAAGAAGATCATCAGGATTTTGGTCAACAAGGCCGAAACTGCCAGGGAAGCAGAGGATATCGCAAACAGGCTGTTGGTCGTATCCGAGAAATTTTTGTCATTAAAGCTCAATAAACTTGGGTATATATTATATGATGACAACATAGTCAAGGCAGTTAAGCTGCAGAAGCCTTTCTGCCTGAGCAATCCCAAGAGCCAGGCTGCCAGGAGCATGTTTGCGCTGGCCGATGCGCTTGTGGAAAACCGGAACTCAGATGACCTGCTGGGTGCCAGAGGGTTCATCCAGAGGGTATTGTCGTTTTTCGGGGCATAGTATGTGCCGCGGCTGCGGATTGGGTGAACCAGGAAGGGAATGGTCCGTGACAAGCTGATGTAAAGCGTCGATAAAAGCAGAAATTAGTTTAATATGGTAGTATATTATGTTAAACTAAGGGTAATGGGGAAGCCGATGATCAAGACTAAACTAACGCTGGGCACCAAGCTGGAACTTGAATTATACGATGCAAACGGAGACAGGATCGTACCCACTCTAATCAGCCAATTTGAATCAATACTGCCCGACGGCAGCATGGAGATACTTTCTCCCATAATGGAAGGAAGGATCTACCCGGTTCGCAGAGGTACGCATCTTAATGTGATATATGAAAAGGATGGCGATCTGTTCACATTTGCGGCACAAGCTGTCGACCGGAGGCTGGAAGGGAATATTCACCTTCTCCGGATAATGCCGCTGTCCGGGGAGGAACAGATACAAAGGCGTTACTTCTTCAGGTTTAAATGTGTCAGGGACGTCGAATACAGGACGTTTGCGGAAAGGGAAACCAGGGAGGAGGAACGCGGAGATTTCAGAGTGGGAATAACGAAGGACATAAGCGGAGGCGGAATCTGCCTGTGTACGGATACAAAGCTTGAAATTGGCTGGCATGTGGAGGGCAGGCTGAAGATCCACCAGGCAATACCGTTCATCGGCAGGGTTGTCAGGGTTATCAACGTGCATGACCGCGGCAGGTACAGCTATGAGAACGGTATTGAGTTTGTTGAGATAACCAATATGAACAGGGAACGAATCATATCTTATATATTTGAAGAGCAGCGAAAACTGCTTAAAAAGGGCTGGACCAAATGACTGACGACAGGATTGGAGTATTGGTAGTGGATGATTCAGCTTTCATGAGGCGCGTCATCCAGAACATGATCGAAACAGATCCGGGAATGTATGTCGTGGGCTCGGCGAGGAATGGTCTGGATGCGCTGAAGAAAGCAAAGGAACTGAATCCTGATGTTATAACGATGGATGTCGAGATGCCGGTGATGGATGGCCTGACCGCCCTGGAGAAGCTCCTTCATCAGGATAATTATGCTGTCATCATGGTCAGCAGCCACACCCAGAAGGGCAAGTCCGCGACCATCAAGGCTCTTGAGCTGGGAGCCTTAGATTTTATTTCCAAACCTGACAACGTTTTTATCATGCCGTCCGATGATATGCGGATTGAGCTTACCGAGAAGATACGGCTTGCTTTCAGGAGCAAAAGGAAGAGCCGAAGTACTTCAAAGACCGCCGGTAAAACTGTACCGCTGGCTGTGGGAAGCGCTGAAGCGGCCAATGAACTGAAATACATTATCGCTATTGGCATCTCAACGGGGGGACCCAGGGCACTGAGCAGCATAATGCCCTTGTTTCCGGCCAACCTGCCCGCAGCCATTCTCGTGGTGCAGCATATGCCCGAGGGGTTTACCAAATCCCTTGCGCTCAGGCTTAATGAGATCAGTTATCTGACCGTTAAGGAAGCTGCCGACAACGATGTGCTCAAAGCCGGCATTGTATATATAGCTCCCGGCAGCCATCATCTCACAATAAAGTCGGAGGGAGGAAAGTCCAGGATAGTGCTTTCCGACCAGCCTCCCCTGGGCGGCTTCAGGCCGAGCGTGGATATGATGATGCGTTCCATCGCTGAATCAGACATAACCGATATTATCGCGGTTATCATGACGGGTATGGGCAGTGATGGGACCAAGGGCCTGATAGAACTGAAACAGAAGAAAAATCCTTATGTAATAGCGCAGGATGAAAGCACAAGCGTTGTTTTTGGAATGCCCAAAGTTGCTATTGAGTCCGGAGTTGTGAACGAAGTGGCTCCGTTGATGGAGATACCCAGCAGAATCATGAATCACATGGGGGTGCGCCAATAATGGACATGAACCAGTATCTTGACATATTTGTTGAGGAATCCCGGGAGCATCTGCAAAGCCTGAATTCTTCCCTGTTGGAGCTTGAAAAGGATCCATCGGACAAAGGTGTCCTTAATGAGATTTTCCGTGTCGCGCATACGTTGAAAGGCATGTCGGGTACCATGGGTTTTAACCGGATGCAGAGGCTCACCCACCATATGGAGGATGTTCTGGACGCATTGCGCAATGACCGGATATCTGCTGATTCCGATATTGTTGATATTCTGTTCAAATGCCTGGATGCCCTTGAGAATTATGTGAATACCATTGTCTCAACCGGGGATGAAGGCAATAACGAGTATAAGGAGATTGTCGACGCGCTGGCTGACATATTGAAGAAGGGCGGCATTCCCTCTAAAGCGGCAAAGACCTCCGCAAAGAAAACCAGGGAAAAACCTGCAAAAGAAAAGGAAAGCGAAAAAGTAGCGGAGAAGGCAGAGGAGACAGCAGGTTCAGAGAGGGAACTCGTCGAGTTTAACGAGTATGATCTCAATATCATAAAGAAGGCTTTTGAAGCCGAAATGAATGTATTCCAGATCCATGTGGAGTTTGACAAGGGATGTCTGTTAAAATCAGCCAGGGCATTCATCGTTTTCCAGGTGCTGGAGAAGAACTCGGATATCATCAAATCGGTTCCCAGTGTGCAGGACATAGAGGACGAGAAGTTTGATTTCGAGTTTACGGTAGTGGTCATAACGTCCAATGACAAAGAGCTGTTTGAGAAGGAAATCGATTCGGTGGCGGAAGTGGTTGGCGTCCATGTCACGCCCATTACCCCCGAGATGCTGGGTATAAGCGATGAGGAACTCCAAGTCAAGGACGGGAAGATGGATGGCCAGGCAGTTTCCGATGCCGAAGACGGCAGTGCCCAGGCCATGCAGGACCAGTCCAAAAAGGCGCACAGGACCGGAAAGACAGTAAGGGTGGATATCGACAGGCTGGATGTCCTGATGAACCTGGTAAGTGAGCTCATCATCATAAAGAACGGCCTTGAAAACCAGATAAACGCGAAGGACTACAGCGCCTGGACCGAATCCATAGAATACCTGGAAAGGGTGACCACCAACCTCCACGATGCCGTGATGAAGGTCAGGATGGTTCCGGTGGAAGCAGTATTCAACCGCTTCCCAAGGATGATCCGGGATATCTCGAGAGAACTGGGTAAGGACATTGAGCTAAAGATGTCCGGTGTGGACACCGAGCTTGACAGGACGGTTATCGATGAGATTGGAGATCCCCTCATACATATCCTCAGAAATTCCGCCGACCATGGCATAGAAACCCGTGAGGAAAGGATTAAGCTTAATAAGCCCCATATCGGGAGCATTTATCTCCGCGCTTACCAGGACGGCAACAATGTCGTCATTGAGGTGGAGGATGACGGCAGGGGCATCGATATCGGCAAGATCAGGAACAAGATAATTGAAAAAGGCCTGGAATCCCCCGATATTGTAAATACCCTCTCTGAAAAAGAGGTTATCGATTATCTGTTCAGGCCCAATTTCAGCACGGCGGACAAGATCACCGACCTTTCCGGCAGGGGTGTCGGACTGGATGTCGTCAAAACCAAGATTGAGGCGCTGGGAGGTACCGTTGAGGTTGAATCCAGGTTCGGTTCCGGAAGCAAGTTCATCATCAGGCTGCCGCTGACTCTGGCAATCATCCAGGCGCTGCTGGTGAGAATCGGATCGGAAAAGTACGCGCTGCCGCTTAGCTCAATACGGGAGATCGACAATATCAAGTTCGAAGACGTAAAGATGGTACGCAACCGCGAAGTGATAATATTGAGGGATATGGTAATACCGCTTGTAAGGCTTAATGAAGCGCTTGATGTCAAGGACGCGATTCCTGATGAAAAGAAAAAGCACCTGACGGTGGTCATTGTCAAGAAAGGGGACAAGCTGACGGCCTTCAGTGTTGACAGCCTTATCGGGCAGCAGGAGATAGTCATTAAGTCTCTGGGCAGGATCATGCAAGGCGTAAAATATATCGCAGGCGCCACCATCCTTGGCGACGGAAATGTTGCCCTGATTGTTGACAACAACTCCCTTGCGCTTTGAGTCGCTACCAGCAGACTCCAGACCTCACGCCATATTTCTTAATGATTAAGGAGGCTTGATTTCGTGGCGAAGCAAGTTTCAGTCAGAGATAACAAGCAGTATGTGGTGTTCCAGATAGCCGACCAGGAATTCGGTGTGGATATTCACAAGGTTTCGATCATTGAGAAATACATGAATATCACGAGAGTTCCATCCACCCCGGACTATATCAGGGGGGTTGTCAACCTCAGGGGGGAGATCATCCCGGTGATGGATCTGAGAACCAAGTTCGGGCTGCCTTTAAGGGAGGCTGATGATGACACCAGGATTATCATGCTGAAATTAAACGATATCACTTTAGGCGTGATCGTCGATTCCGTCGCGGAGGTTGTCGGTTTTGCAGAGGAAGAGATGGAAAGCGTTACAAGCATTACAAACGACCGGACCCTGGACTATGTCGTAGGCATTGGAAAGGTTGACAATCGCCTGATTACCGTGCTTAACATCGAAAAGCTCATTACCGAATTAACCGAACGGGAACAAGGGGTATAGGCCTATGAACGATACTATCAGCGGACTTAACAACTTTCATCTGGACGTGTTAAGGGAGATAGGGAATATTGGAGCGGGCAATGCCGCTACTGCCCTTGCCATGCTGCTGGACAAGAGAATTGAGATGAAGGTGCCCCAGGTGCGGATTATGAAGTTCAGCGAGGTCAGCGACGTGCTGGGAGGCGCCGAAACTCCTGTTGTTGGGATACTCCTGCGCATCCAGGGGGATATAAGCGGCAGTATGATGTTCATCCTGGATGAGCCATCCGCAAGACTCCTGGTCAACATACTGATGGGAAAGCCGTTGGAAGCTGATCTGGACTTTGATGAAATGAGCAGTTCGGTCCTGACCGAAATAGGAAACATACTTGCAGGATCCTACCTTTCAGCGTTATCAAACATGACAAACCTCAGAATAATGCCTGACGTGCCGGCCCTGGCAATGGACATGGCCGGTGCGATACTAAGCGTTCCTGCCATTGAGTTCGGGAAAACCTCGGATACCGTGCTGTATATAGAAAACGTATTTACGGACGGCCATGACAGTGTAATAGGGGATCTTTTCCTTGTACCTGATGACTTGTCCTACGGGAAATTACTAAAAGCTTTAGGAGTCGTTTGATGTCACAGATAATCAAGGTAGGTATGGCCGAATTGAAGGTAGCTCGACATCCTGCAATTTTGACAACGCTTGGCTTGGGTTCCTGCATTGGTATCGCGTTATATGACCGTATAAACAAGAACATCGGAATGGTCCATATTATGCTTCCAAGTTCATCCATAGCGACAGCCAGTGCAAACCGCGCCAAGTTTGCCGATACCGGCATCCATGATTTGCTGGAGGAGATGAAAATGATCGGTTCGGATGTCAGGAATATAGTGGCCAAGATAGCCGGAGGAGCCCAGATGTTTGCCTTTGCCACCAACAATGACTCCATGAAGATAGGGCAAAGGAACACCGAGGCAACCAAAGCCGTGCTTGCTGGCTACAGGATACCCATCATTGCAGAGGACACGGGGGGAAACTACGGCCGGACCATAGAACTGTCATCTGAAGACGGATCGCTGAAGGTTAAAACTATTGGTTTTGGAATCAAGTATTTGTAGGTGAAGCCGAAACATGGATTATGTCCGGAAGATCCCATTGCTCCTGGGAACAGGTGCGGGCCTGATAACAGGTTTGATAGGTTTATCCGCCGGAGTTCCCAATAAGCAAAACATGCTGAATATGTGCGTGGGAATGGTTGTTTTCTACATCGTAGGAATCCTGATCAGATCCACCATAAGGGACATTTCAGAATATGTAATGGAATTGGCCAGGAAGAAGGAAGAAGAGGAGCAGAAACTCAAGAAGGAAGTGAGCAGCCGGGAAGCCGGAGAAAAGAAGGAAGAGCAGGCGGCGCCGGGAATAGATCTGACAGTCGGGAATGAAAGCGGGCAAGAGGACGAAGATTTTGAAGACCTGCGCATTGCAGAGTTTATAAAGAATGAATTGAAATAGTTAAATGATTGGACGGGTGGAAGTCCGGACCATTGACGGAGGTATCCAATGACATCATCTGTTCCACAAAGGCAGCAGGAACTATGGAGAAAATACAAGGAAACAAGAGATCCGGCCATAAAGGAACAGCTTATTATGGAATATGCTGATTTAATTAAGTATGTAGCCGGACGCCTCAGCATCTATTTCGGATCCAACGTGGAATATGATGACCTGGTGGGTTATGGCGTTTTCGGCCTGATAGACGCTATCGAGAAGTTTGATGTAGACAAGAAAGTAAAGTTTGAAACCTATGCTTCGCTCCGCATCAGGGGCGCTATTATAGACAGCATCCGTGATCTGGACTGGGCTCCAAGGTCCCTGCGCAAGAAGGGCAAGGAATTGGAAAGGGCGTACTTTGAAGTTGAGAACCGATTGGGACATTCGGCAAGCGATCAGGAGATTGCGGATCATTTGGGAATCACGATAGATGAACTCAATAAGCTGCTTCAGGAAGTAAACATGTCCCAGATGATATCTTTGGAAGATTATCTTGACCAAAACCACGAAATCGGGCTTGACGGACTTACGATGGACAGGGATGCCATGCGGCCCGAGCAGAGAATGGAGGTTATTGAACTCAGGGAAACATTGGCGGAAGCCATTGAGAAGCTGCCGGAGAAGGAGAGAATGGTCGTCACCCTATATTATTTTGAGGAATTGACATTGAAAGAGATCAGCCACATTATGAAGGTATCCGAATCCAGAATCTCGCAGTTGCACACAAAAGCCATCATCCGCATGCGGAGCAGACTTGAGCGCCTGAAGAGCGCAATTCTGGAATAGGGGAGAATGGGTAATGTCAGACAGCAGAATCCAGCAGACTAAAGGCTATGAGATCACCTATAAGGAAGATGGTGTATATCTTACTGTTTATCCTCCTGTTGGATATATCAACAAGGTAAACCAGAACGATGTCCTGAATCACATAACAAAAAAAGGAATCGAAGGATATAACGCCAATGTCATAGTGGAAGCCGTCAAGCGCCGTGATGGCAAGGCGGTCAAAATTGCTGAGCCTCAGCCAGAGAAGAGAGTAGATTCGACGGTGGAGGCTTTCGCTTCTGAGGACAAGATGCAGGCCTATATCACTGCCACACAGCCCGAAGGAGGCGGTGACGTCCCTACCTTTGAAATGATTGTCCGCGCACTCAAGGATAAGGGAATTGTTGCATGTATTAATGAAGATAGGATAAGGGAGTTTATAAACAGTCCAATTTATGGTGTGCCTGTGCTTGTGGCGGAAGGCATACCCCCGCAGAACGGAAAGAATGGCTCCCTGCGCTACCTCGTTGATATTCATAAGGACCGTAAACCCGTCATTATGGAAGATGGCACGGTCAACTACAAGGATATAAACCTGATTGAAAACATCACAAAGGACCAGAAGCTTGTTGAAACGATACCGCCCATTCCCGGGAAAGACGGTATTAACGTGGTGGGAACGGTATTGAAGGCATTGGATGGAAAGCCGGCCATCATACCACGGGGCAGGGGTGTGTATACGAACCCCGAGGGCACCGAGCTTTACGCTGAGATCGATGGACAGCTCAGGATCGTGGATGGTAAAATCAATGTTTATTCGGTTTATGAGGTTCCTGCCGATGTTGACAACTCAACAGGAAACATAAGGTTCATTGGGAATGTCACCGTAAGGGGCAATGTCCTCTCCGGATTTGAAATTGAGGCTGGCGGGGATATAGAGGTGGATGGCGTTGTGGAGGCTGCGAGGCTCCGGGCAGCCGGAAATATCATTCTGAAAAGAGGAATGGTCGGGGGCGGAAAGGGTGAGCTTATAGCCGGGGGCGACATCATCGCCAAATTCATTGAAAACAGCAAGGTGGAAGTAGAAGGGGACCTGAAGGCCGAGGCCATTATGCACTGTGATGTCAAATGCGGAAACAGTATTATCCTCGGCGGCAGGAAAGGCCTTCTGGTAGGGGGAATTGCCCGCGTAGGCAAATACGTTGAGGTGAAATACCTCGGGAACCAGATGTATACGCAGACTGTTGTCGAGGTTGGTTTTGACCCGCATCTGCGCGAGCGATTGAAGTCCCTGAAAGCAGAGATCATAAAGATGGAGGAAGGTCTTCTTAAAGCCAACCAGGCCATTGCGCTGCTGAACAAACTCAAGGCTGCTACCGGCGAACTGCCGATGGATAAGCGGGAACTCTTGGCTAAAAGCACCCGAACGAGGTTCTTCTATGAAAGCAAACTGGCAGAGTGCAAGAAAGAGATGGCAGCAATTGAGGAGAGGCTCCAGCAAGGGGCCGTCGGCAAGATAAAGGTCATGGGTAGTGTTTATCCGGGCGTCAGGGTTGCCATCGGCAACGCGATGTTATATATTAAAGAAGAAAACAAATACTGTACCATGTACAGTGACGGAGCCGATATCAGGTTCGGTCCGCTGTAAGGGACCAGGGAGGGCTCGCCATGGCTATCGGACCGGTTGACTTTCGACCTGTTATGTCGAAGGTAAATGATGTTGCCCGGCAGCAGACCGAGCAGCAGCAAAGGATTATCGGGCATGAGCAGCAGCAGGCTGAATCATCTGTAAGGCAGGCTGATCAGAACACCAAAACGGTCCACGCGCAGGATGAGGCCAACAAGGTAACCATTACGGACAGGGAAGAAAGAGGCGGAGGAAGGCAGAGGCAGAAACAGGAGAAAGAAGAAAGCGAAAAAAAGAAGAAAGAAAAAAGCGCCAATACCGAGGAAAGGCATATAGACATCCGCCTGTAAGATGATTATTTAAACCTGTTATATCAAGCCGGCGCATCCGGATGCGCCTGGTGAAGGATAAAGTTTTGAATATACTTAAGACAAGAGGGGCAAGAGTATGGCTGTATTCTTTACATGCATTACCCTGGCAGGATCCGGTATAGTTTTATTTGCACTGTTCCTTATGCTGGCTGAAAAGCGGCGCGTCCATGATTACAGAAAGGATGCGGCCGAAAAGAAGGATGAACTTATCCAGGTCATAGAGGATGCCGAGCTTCTCATCGAGGAGATGAACAAATTCTCGGTTTATACGGTTTCCAAACTTGAGGAGAAAAACGAGATTCTTAACCAGACCATTCATGAGGCCGATCGCAGGATAGAGGCTTTGAATGGTTTTCTTGATTCTGTGCCCGGCGCCATGCCAGCCCCGATGGAAAACCAAATGCCCCGGGAATCCCGGAATGGGCAGGACACCACGAATGAACAGGATATCGCCGGCGGACAGGATATCAGGAATGCGCAGGACATAGATTCAATCATAAATTCCCAGTTGTTCAAAAAGGGTAAGGTCATACCGCTCGATGTCAAGCGTCGTGAGATCCTGAAGCTTTCAAAGAGCGGCCTGGACAGCGTACAGATCGCCAGGCTCCTTAATATGGGTAGAGGCGAGATTGAACTGATCGAAAGAATAGGCCGGTAAATATAGGAACCCTGGAAAAGGAAGAGAAAAAGTGAAGCTGATCGATGGTAAGAGCGTTTTGCTGGGAATAGGTATCGGTATCGTTATCACATCAATTCTTGGCTTTATTTTTTTCCTCGGATACCAGCCCCAGCTTTCGGATAGCGAGATTATCAGCCGCGCCAGGGAACTGGGAATGGTGGACAGGTTCGAGGCCGAAAGCAACATAAGGAGGAACCAGGACGGCAGCGTAACCTTTATTGTAAGTGAGGGAGAAAGCTCCTCGCGGGTTGCCGAAAGGCTTTATGACGCAGGTCTTATTGACAGTTCCATTGAATTTGAGATCATGCTTAAGAAGGCAAACCTGCAGGATGCCATAAAGCCCGGGGAATACCGCATATATTTCGATGATGATACCAGGACCATCATTGATAAGTTAACCGGCCGATAGGACTTCATTCCGGTTTATCGGCCGGTTCCATGTCCATGGTACGAATCCTGCCCGTAAAAGATTGAAAAACTGCGGAAACAGTCATAATGCGGAATAATTAGCTTCTTGATTTGGGCCGGTGTTTATGCTAATATGATAGAGCAACGCGCCGAAGTGGCGAAATTGGCAGACGCACTTGACTCAAAATCAAGCGGTAGCAATACCGTGCCGGTTCGAGTCCGGCCTTCGGCACCAATAAGACAACTTGGTTCCCCTTTATAATGGGATTTTTTATGGCTCTAACCATCAGTTGATTTGTTGTTCCTGCCGCTTGTCTGCCTGTCCCTTCCTCTTCAAATCAAATCAACTGTTTTTCAAAACATCCAATTGTCCTGTCCTTCCACGCCCTATATGCATAAAACTTAAATCCTAACGATGTCCAAAACTATGCAAAAGCCTGCCTTTTTCGCTTTCTGTATGATTCCTGCCCTCTGTTTTCACACAGGAAATTTTTTTAATTAAATGCTTGACAGCTATATCGTCACCCGATATAATATATCGTAAGACGATATATCGTTAAAAGATATAACGAAAGGCGGTATAAAGTGATGGAAAATATTGCGCTTACCGAAGCAGTGTATTACATCCTGTTATCCCTGTATAAGCCCATGCATGGCTATGGCATAATGCAGAATGTTGACCAGTTGAGCAATGGCAGGGTACGGCTGGTGGCGGGCACTCTCTACGGGGCCATCAGCACTTTGCTTGAGAAGGGCTGGATCAAGGCTCTTCCAGGGGAAGAAAACAGCAGGAAGAAAGAGTACCAGATAACCCAGCAGGGGAAAGAGGCCGTAGAGCGTGAAATTATACGTCTTAAGGAACTCGTCGCCAATGGAGAGATGGTCACAGGAGGTGGAGGCAAATGAGATTTTCAGCTTACAGGGTGTTTTTCACATGGGATTTTGAAGAAGAGGAACAATGGCTCAACGAGATGGCTTCCAAGGGCATGAACCTGCAGGGTGTCGGGTTTTGCAAATACGTTTTTGAAGAAGGTACACCCGGAGAATACCAGTACCATATTGAATGGCTGAAAAACAGGCCGAGTCATCCTGAAAGCATTTCCTACATCCGGTTCCTGGAGGAAGCCGGCGTGGAACATATAGGATCGTTCAAGAGTTGGGTCTACTTAAGAAAAAAGAGATCGGACGGCACGTTTGACCTGTACTCGGACCTTGATACACGCATTGACCATTTCAGAAGGAGCGTCAGGCTGTCACTCGTGTTGCTTCCCATACTGCTGGCATACATGGGCTTTCTGATTTACTTCTCCATTGTCCGGAAAGGTTTCCTCCTGTCAGCCATCCCATATCTCGCTATATTTGCATTGCTCCTGGGATGCATTGGTTTCGGATTGGTAAAATCGTACAGGACGTATAGGAGGCTGAAAAAGGAACGCATCATGCGTGAATGAAAGGAGACCTGTTATGATAGTAAAGAAGCTCGCCCTATACGCAGGCGTTTTGATAAACGCCGGTTATATTATGGTCAAGAGATATATTGAAATCAGCGATACGGTGGCTGTAGCCGTCGATCTTGTCGTCGTCGCCTTGATTATAGCAGGCCTGGTACTTAATCTCCGCAGCCTGGGCAAAGGCGCAAAACATACCTGACAAATCCGCCTTTGCCCGCCATTCCTTTTGATTCTTACAGGGCAGGAAGCTTTACGGACCATTACCGGGACGACCTGCTAATACTTCTGGTTGATGTAGCTGTCGGCGAGCGATTTTCGCTTGTCTTCCCTGAGCACTCCGTTTTTACGGAGTGCTTCTGCAATCCCCGGGTTCTTGGTATGAAGAATCAATAATTCCTGTTCAAAGGCGCCGCCAGGTACATGGATCTCGGCGAGCACATCAGGGTTATTTATAACTATTTCAATGAGCTTTCCCTTGAGCAGGGACGACCGCACACTGACGTAATAGGCCTCAACGCCGCTGTAGTCTATCAGCCTTAACAGTTGCAGGGTTGCCCAGTCCTTCTCCCTGTAGTGGTTGTATGATTCGCTGTAGTAAGCCTGGCGTTCCTTGCTGGTGCTGCGGGGATCATTTGCCATGCGCTGCCAGTATTTCGCGTTGACATTGTAATAATGGTAGTTGTAAATAGCCTTTTTGATATTGTCAACATTTGTGAAGGGCTGGATCCCAAGGCGTTCTATATAATGAAAGTTCTCCTCGATGAACTCGTTTTTTGTCAGGTCGCCCATCTTGTATTGCAGCAAAAGACTCTGCCTGTGCCTGAAAAACATATCGAACTTGTTCATAATGTATTCCACCGCCTGTATGTCAAATCATAAATGAGTTTATGACAAAAGTAAAGGTCTTGTTATTGGAATATGGTATTACGAGGTCCAGGCAACGAGGAAAGGAAAACAGGGGTTTGACACAACTGGCAATATCGTGCTAAAATGATGCTAATTCAGCCGAGAATAGATGAGAGGAGAAGAGAACAATGAGAAAGAACGTACCCTACAAAGTCTACCTTGAGGAGAAGGAACTGCCCGAGAGCTGGTATAATTTCAGGGCGGATCTCTCCAATCTGAGTCCCTATCTGAATCCGGCAACACACAAGCCGGTCGCTCCCGATGACATGCTGGCCATTTTCCCAATGGACCTCATCCAGCAGGAAATGTCAGACGAGCGTTACATCCCGATCCCGGAAGAAGTCAGGGAACTTTACCACTCATTCAGGCCATCACCCCTTTGCAGGGCATATGGGCTGGAGAAGCTTTTGGATACCCCGGCGCGCATCTACTATAAGTATGAAGGGAACAACCCCTCGGGAAGCCACAAGCTTAACACTGCCATACCACAGGCATATTACAACAAAAAAGCAGGTATCAGGCGCCTTGCAACCGAAACCGGGGCAGGACAGTGGGGAACAGCACTTTCTGTGGCCGCCCAGATGTTTGATATGGAGTGTACCGTCTACATGGTGAAGGTCAGTTACCTGCAAAAGCCATACAGAAAGGCTATCATGCAGGCATACGGCGCGACGGTCCATCCCAGTCCAAGTCCGCTGACGCAGGCCGGGAAGAAGATCCTGGAAAAGGATCCCGATTCACTGGGGAGCCTGGGCATTGCCATAAGCGAAGCGGTTGAGGATGCGGCAACCCACAATGATACCAATTATGCCCTGGGCAGCGTACTTAACCATGTCCTGCTGCATCAGACCATCATCGGGCTTGAGGCCAGGAAGCAGATGGAGAAGATCGACGAGTATCCCGATGTGGTTGTGGCATGCTGCGGCGGAGGCAGCAATTTCGGCGGGATAGCCTTCCCGTTCCTGCATGACAAGATAAGGGAGGGAAAGAAAACGGAGTTTATCGCCGTGGAACCGGCAGCCTGCCCCACCCTTACAAAGGGCAAATTCGCATACGATTTCGGCGATGTGGCCCAGATGACCCCGATCATGCAGATGTATACCCTTGGACATGGCTTTATACCGCCGGGAATCCATGCAGGCGGACTTCGCTACCATGGGGATTCGGTACTGGTGAGCAAGGCTTACAATGATGGGCTGATCAGCGCACGCGCCGTGCATCAGACCGATGTCTTCAAGGCTGCCATCCAGTTCGCCAGGTCGGAGTTGATCCTTCCGGCTCCCGAATCGGCTCACGCAATAAAGGGTGCCATTGATGAGGCGCTGAAATGCAAGGAGACCGGAGAATCCAAGTGCATACTGTTCTGCCTTTCAGGCCACGGCAACTTCGACCTTACAGCCTATGAGGAATATATGACCGGCAAGCTGAGCGATTATGAATATCCGGATGAACTGCTGGCCGAAGGGCTGGAAACCCTGCCGCAGATCTGATTTGGAAAGATTTATTAGCCCCGGTATCCCTATGATACCGGGGCTTTATGCTTTTCTTCAGTATACTTTTCCTCACTAACAGGCGGTTGGCAGCGTGTTCCGAATCCGACGCCGTGCATAAAAGAAGATGCCTACCTGGCCAAGCCCCGCCAACCCCCAGGTAACCGGATAACAAGCAAAAAGCATAACCACCGTGGGGTACCAGGTAAAGAACGTTTTCAGCCAAACGATACGCATGAGGCATGCGCCTATCAATGTACAAATCATGGGCGATATGGAATAGCCCATGCCACGGGTCAGGCCTGGAAATACATTCATCACACCACAGGTGAAATATGCTGCCATCATGATTCTCATCCTCAACATACCAAGCTCGATAACTTCAGGATCAGGCCTGTACAAGGCAACCAGCGGCTTACCGAAAATCAATATGGCGCCGCCCATGATAATCCATGTAGCAAAGATTAGCACTGTACACACTTTTGCAATTTTATCAATTCGGTCATACTTCTTCGCACCCATGTTTTGTCCGGTAAAAGAAACGGCTGCATTGTAATAGGCAGTCATTGTGGTACCGACAAAACCTTCGATACTGCTTGCGGCAGAACTGGCTGCTACCATGATGGATCCGAAGGAGTTAACCGCTGTTTGAATCATTACATTGGAAATGGAAAACAATGCACTCTGCAGGCCAGCAGGCAAGCCTATCTTCACAATTCTTACCAGCTTATCCCTATCAATACGCATCTGTCGAGGCATAAAACGTATGCCCATTATATTGCTATGAGAAAGACAAATTACTATCAACGTCATGGAGAGAAACTGAGATATTACCGTAGCCCATGCTACGCCAGCAACGCTCATACGCAATATAATCACAAAGAACAGGTTTAATATTACATTCACAATTCCTGAAGTGACAAGGTAATACATCGGTCGCTTGCTGTCTCCTACAGCACGCAGAATAGCTGCACCGAAGTTATACACCATCGTGGCAGGCACTCCCAGGAAATAGATTCTCATATAAAGTAACGACAAATCCATTATATCTTCCGGAGTACCCGTTAGAATCAACAACGGCTTGCAGAAAACCAAGCCCAGGACCATAACAATCAGCCCACTGATTATACTGATAGCCATGGAGGTATGGATAGATCCGTTCAAATTCGATACATTGCCGGCCCCATAGTCCTGCGCAACAACGACGACAGTACCTATTGACAATCCCATGAAAGTGTTGACCAAAAGGTTTATTAGGGCGCCTGTAGCACCTACTGCAGCTAATGCTTCTCTGCTCGCGAAGCGTCCGACGGTTATCATGTCCGCAGCATTAAACAGTAGCTGCAATATGTTCATCGCAATAATCGGCAATGCGAAAATCAATATATTTCTGAACAGCGGTCCGCTGCACATATCCATATCATAGTTCTTTGATGACATAAGCACGTTATCTTTCTTAAGTATTCATTGTTGTGGATTGAACTGTATATTTCTTCTCTTGTTCTTTTGTTATAACATGGCAGTTTTACAGCCATAGCTATAATAAAAGCAGAGGAGAGTTCTTTTCAATTATACAACTTGTGCGGATTATATCAAATCAAGAAATGCTTGCCGAGGCAGAGAAGATTGCCGATCTGTTTGGCCTGGAAATTAC